>Ga0209640_10000081_pt1 | contig 57810 bp, 70 predicted proteins | sample RifCSP10_1_FD_184018 | JGI IMG/M metagenome (GOLD analysis project Ga0209640, IMG submission 184018) | Soil microbial communities from Rifle, Colorado - Rifle CSP2_sed 10_1 (SPAdes) (version 2) | ecosystem: Environmental > Terrestrial > Deep subsurface > Rock core/Sediment | place: Rifle...
AGACATACCTATAATTATGTGCTATAGTCTCTCTATGACTATCGTTGAAAGAATGGAAACGCGTAAAGTAAACACTGTAACCCTCCCTCCCGACCTCCAAGAGAAGGTGGACGCGGTACTGGAAGCGCTGCACACGGGTCTGCGTTGGGAGCACTCGGAGGATGCTCGTGCCGCTCTCGTCGCCCTCGTGGAGCGACTGGAGCGGATGGAGCGTGACCTCCGTCTGGCGTGGAAAGTTCGGGACGCCTACCAGTTCGAGAAGGAGCAGGCCGAGCGGGAGCGCGACGATATGGCGGCAGCAACATCATCCCACTGGAGCGAGTTTGAACATCGACTTCAACGCGCCGAAACCGCCGAAGCCCGCGCGACGGAATTGGAGGAGGCGTTACGGGAGATTCGCGCAGAAGGTGATCAGACAGACGCTGAACAGCCGTGGGAATGGACAGGTCCACGCATGTACAAGATCGCTCAGGCAGCTCTCCGCCCTGATGAGGAGTAGATAGATCGACAAGAATAAGAAAAAAACAAATATTTAAATATAATGAATAAATATGTTTGGACATTAGAAAAAATTAACAAACTTCCTGAATTTGGAAGCGAAAGTGGATGGTTTTATGGTTTAGTAAAAAATCATGAAACTGGAAGAGTGTGGATATATGAAATATTTCCAGGAATAGGATATGCCACAGCTATTGATAGATATACATTTTGGCGACCAAAAGTTTGGTGGCTAATAATTAAAGATATATTATGGGCAGCAAGGAGAAGAAAATATGAAAATTAATAATCCCGAAACAGCACCTTTTGTTCCTATTGAGTCATCAATAGAAGTTGAAAGAAATAATATTGATGATGAAATTTATCTTAATTATGGAGTGAGGGGACCATTAAGAACTACTATAACAATCAAAGCTTGGGACAGAAAAAAAGATTCAGTTCTTACTTATAAAGTAACTTTAACCGGGCAAGATCAGGGGACACTGATGGAATCATCTTTAGATGAAAATGATATAGAATGGCTTAGAAATATTGGAGCTAGAGATTGATGCAACACTTAACAGATGAACAATTAAAAAATATTATTTTTAAAATGGGACGAGAAATGACTTCTGCTTCAACTACTAGGAATATTTCTATGGAAAGAGATAGAGCGATTTATGTAAAAGAATTAATGCGGCGCGGACTTGGTGGTTACCCAAGCAAGAAAAAATGGCGAAATTTGTGATTTTTGTCTACTTCACATGGACTTGAGAGCAAAATATTAATAAAAATCAAGTTTTATAGAAGTTGAACTGAATATATGCAAAATGGAAGGATGAATTGCTAGTGATTGATAGTTTCAGAGGGCGCTATAGATTTTTATCTAATTTTTCTCCAGCAATAGTTGTTTATAATAAAAATGCGTATCCAACTGTAGAACATGCTTATCAAGCTGCCAAGACCTTAGATGAAGATTGGCAAGAAGCTATATTTTGGGCTAAAAGTCCAACAGAAGCCAAACGTTTAGGAAGAAAAGTTCCTTTGCGCGAAGATTGGGAGCAAATAAAATTAAAAGTAATGGAAGATTTGTTGCGGCAAAAATTTTCTACTTTTGAGATGAAATCAAAATTATTGGCCACTGGAAATGAACATTTGGTAGAAGGAAATACCTGGGGAGATAATTTTTGGGGAGCAGTTAAAGTTAAAAAATTGAGGTTCACGTATCAAACTTATTATACATGGGAAGGTAAAAATCATCTTGGAAAACTTTTAATGAAAATTAGAGAGGAAATTCGTGAAGATTTGTAAAAAGTATGGAGAAAAAATAGATTCCACAAAGATAGAGAGTGTTAAAATGAAGACTAAAGTTGAATGTGAAGCTACATTATCTATTGAAGTTCCACTAAATTTTTCTGCTGATATTGTTACAAAGACAGGTGGACATGGAAATGATGTTACAATAAAAAAATTGTATTTCAGGTCATATAGACAGCCAAGCGAAGAAGCTGCTAAAATTTTAATTTTAGAAGTTATTGATAGATTAAACAAGGCTTTAAATGAATAAAGGTCATTTAGAAGTTATTTGTGGTCCCATGTTTAGCGGCAAAAGTGAAGAATTGCTTAGGAGAATAAAAAGAGCTCAGATAGCTAAACAAAAAGTAGTTGTTTTTAAACATTTTTCTGACAATAGATATGATGAGACAGATGTAGTAAGTCATTCTGGATTAAGAACAGAAGCTAAACCATTATTTTTGACAGATTTTAATCCAGAAATTATAAATGACAAATCTGGAGTTTATCCGAATGTAGTAGCCATTGATGAAGTACAATTTTATGAACAAGAAAAATTATTAAAAACTATTAAACATTGGATAGATAATGGAGTAAGAGTTATAGTTAGTGGTTTAGATCAAGATTTTACTGGTGCTGGTTTTGGACCAATGCCTGAACTTATGGCAAGATGTAAATTTATTGTTAAGCTTTTCGCTGTTTGCCAAAAATGTGGAGGGGATGCTACAATGACGCAAAGATTGATAGATGGAAAACCAGCTAAATATGATGATCCAATCGTAATGATTGGAGGATTAGAAAGCTACGAAGCTAGATGTGAACAATGTCACGAAATAAATTAAGTATAGAAGAAAAGCTTAATTTAAAACAAAGCGTTCGTGAAGGGATTAGTGCTGGAAATGGTAATACTGGCGCAATTAAAAGATCAATAGCATATGACTCTTTAGATAAAATAATGAAATATATTGAAGAGTTAGAATGGAAGCTGGAGCGCTATGAATAAAGTTTTAGTATGTGGCGACAGAAATTGGACTAATTATTGGATAATTTATGATGTTTTATCAAAATTAGATAAAAATATAATAATTATTCATGGAAATGCTCGCGGGGCAGATATTATGGCAGGAACTATTGCATCCAAATTAGGAATGAAAGTTATTCCTGTTCCGGCTGAATGGGAAAAATATGGAAAAGCAGCAGGAGTTATTAGAAATAGAGTTATGTTAGATATGAAACCTAATTTAGTAATTGCTTTTCATAATAATATAGAAAGATCAAAAGGAACTAAAGATTGCGTCAAAGAAGCACAGAGACGGAGCATAGAAGTAAATATAATTTCAGTATAATCTAATCAGAGACTTCTTCGCTTCCGACGCTCTACCAAATGGAGAACGAGCCAATCAAAGAGGCCCGAGAGGTCTCTTTTTTTATTTTAAGATGATAAGATAATATAGATATGAAATTTATTGCAACTACTGTTGGGATGTTTTTTATTGCGGCAATTTCGACATTTTCCGTAGCTTTCGCTTCTAAGCCAGAGCCTCTTGGACTTGCACGTTATTCAGCTTCTTTTCAGCGTCTTGTTGAGCAGCAAACTCCAGGAGGTGCGACACAACCCGATCCTTCATTGTGGGTAGTGAATCCACTTATTCCACAATGTGCTTGGGACTCTGACGATGAAATTAAAATTTCTTCTTCGGTTGGACGAGTTCTTGATCCGGGAGCTGTAGCCTTAACAACTGAATGTCTAGTTGCAGATCATGCTGGACATTTGATCTGGTTCTCTGTTCTCTCCCCGCGCCCTACGCTCCGGGTGACGCTTTCATTTCCCGACTATAATCGAACGATTGAACTTCAACCTGAAAAATTATCTCAGAATGAATACGCTTGGAAAGGTTGTGTGATAGGCCCAGAGTTTGATTATGATGCCATCCGTTACGAAGCATTGCCCGAAATTGCAAGCTCTAATGGTGGGCGAGGAAAGATATCACGTGTTATCTTTTCAATTGAGAACGTAGGTCCGCGAAGTGTTAGAGATATTGGAGTGCTTGGAGCACTCAATCTTGACACCAACCAGTTCCGAGACGCACGTTGTCGTTTCCCGCTTGTCAAAGAACGCGATCCAGCCGATCCTTGGTATCTAGGCGCAGGCTGGCTGATTGGGGTATGAGATGAAATTGTTACCTCTTGTGGCTCTCGCACTACTTGGAATGGTGTCTGCCACGGCCCTCGTTTCTAGTACCGAAACTGCCACTTTTGATGACCAAGACATTTTCTGTTTTGAATTTGTACCCAACGAAAAGGCTACTTGGGCACCAGGAAAACCTCTTGCCAAGTGGGCTAATCAAAATCCAGGAGAGAGAGATCAGTGGTCGCTCTTTGCCGCCCTCATTTGCCAGGGAGACGATCCTTCTCCTCCGTCTCTCTCCTCGCTGCACGGGAAGACACTGGTTGCGGCTGGAAAACTCGCGTTGCCCGAGACAGTTCCCGCGCCGACGACAACGACCACTACAACTACAGAGCCACCGCCTAGCGAGCCTGCCTATTGGAACGAAGATTGGGACTCAGCGCTAGTGCCAACCGATTGGTTGACCTCGCGCGTGTCCTTCCCATCGCTTGAATCCCCGTATTCTCTGGCAACATACGCATTCGTTTCAGATCCTTTTGGCACGAACGAAAACACGGTTCTGCGCTTACGAGCCGCATATGATTCGAGACTTTCAACCGATTATTCGGCCCGGCAACTGGTTTCGCTGTACCGAGGCGCTTCCAATTCTTATTCGGGTTATCAGACCATAAACGAGGAAACATGGTATCGCGTTAGACTTGGATTTCCAATAGGAAATGTGTTCTCGTCGGGACAATTCACTTGGCTTGTTGAGTGGCATACCGACGACAGCACACAGGCTCAAGGAGGAAACAGCCCCGGACTTGCCGTTGAAGGCGATTATCCGCTAAACCCAAATGGATCGACCAATCCGCGGCTCATACTTCGTTGGGCGAGCGGTACTCCTTCCAACCCTACCTATACCTATTGGCCCTCTTCAGGTACGGGAACGTTCAACCAATGGTTGCCGATTCCCATTGAGTATGGGCGCTACTATGACATGGTGTTCCATGTTGTTTGGTCGCTCGATCCCACTATCGGCAAGCTTGAATGGTGGGTAGATGGAATTCGCAAGGTGAGTCGCAACATGATAACTCAATACGCGAATCCTAACAATTTTAACAACCAAAGCTACCACACCTTCGGCATCTACAATTACCGCTATAACGTGACCAACACGACCGACGTTTACTTCTCGCAAACGGCTGCGGGAAAAACAGCGACTTCAATAGGGTTTGCAGGCCCTTGATTGGAGCGATGAGATGAAACTTATGTCGTTGGCGGTATTTGCCGTCTACATTTTGATGATGATGCCAGGAGGTAGCAAAGATAGCCTCAGCCTCGTAATGGTCAATGACACGAATGGGAACGGCACGCCAAATTATGGGGAGACGGTGACGTTCAATATAACGACGACGGCGGAAAAGCCATACGTCAACGTCCGGTGCTACCAAGGAACAGCCTTCGTGTACGATTCATGGGCTGGCTTCTTCAAGGGTGCGTGGTTCGGTCGGAACTTCACGCTATCGTCGTCCTACTGGACGGGCGGCGCGGCGGACTGTATCGCGCGACTCGTTAAGTGGAATAAGAACGGCAAACAGCAAACACTCGCGTCTATCACATTTCCTGTCGGCGCATAGATGGTAAAATATCGACTAAAGGAATACAGATGAATAAACACTCTTCAGAACACAGAATCCATGCTAAATCTTTGGGATCTGAGATGAAGCTGCTACCGCTGGCGATACTCGCCGCCCTCGTTCTTGCAATGTCGGCCTTGGCTGCGCCACAACCGGGGAAGGGGAAAGGAAGCGGAGGAAGCACGCAGCAACCCCTTCGCTTCGGACTCGCATCGAATGTCGAGAAGCAGAATCCGGTCGAGCAGCAGTCGGACTGGCCCTGGCTCCCCGGTACGCCCTTCACCAACTGCTCCGAGAACGACAGGTGCCGGATCAACCCTACGCCTTGCTCCTGGGACGTGGACGACCACTGGCTGAAGATCGCAACCGACGACTACCTAGCTGCGGGCGCGAGCGTGAGCGAGGAAACGTGTATGGTGATCGACGCCAACCCGCAGTACGTCAGCCGCAATGGCTGGTTGACCTGGTGGGGAGGCAACCGCGGAAAGTTCTCGATTGCGCTCTCGTCCCCATCACCAATGCTCTCGGTGGAGATCCGCTACGAGCCGCAGGGAAGAACGTTCACCGCCAACCCGCTCTACAACGCCGAGAACAGGCGCTACGAGTGGTACGCCTGCACAAAGGCGTGGTACACGCCCGAAGATCCTGCGCCCATTCTGATTCCTGATTCTAACGGTTCCATTATCGAGGGATCAACGGAGGGTGCGGGTGTTGTTTCTACCGTTACCACCACCATTCGCAACACCGGCACAAAGCAGATACGAAGTATCTCGGGATCGGTCGCCGTCGTGGGCACCAATGACGAACGGACGGCGGGATGTAACAGTGAACTCAGCCTCGAATGGCAGAGCGAGTATCCCTTCCGCTGGAAGATGAGCTAGAAATGAAACTTCTATCGCTGGCGATACTTGCCACCTTCATTCTTGTAATGCCCGCCTCTGCCGGGCGGCAAGGAGTGACCGAGTTAATCACTTCTGAACTCTCAATCACTGGGCCTATTGTTCAGCAATCTCCTGATCCTTGTTCGGAAGAAACATGTGTTCGCAATCCAACAACCAATTGTCTTTGGAATGTAGATGATCGCTGGACTGCTGGTATTGCTGCTCGTAAAATCGGCGCAGGAGTTAGTGCTTCAGGTTCTGTATGTCTGATTTCTGATAATCACGTTCCCTTTTGGGGAGCACAAGTACGAGCAGAAAAGGGCGATCTTTTAGTAACACTTCATTTTGAGCCGCAAAATGTTACTTTTCGCTTAGATCCCGTGCAATGGGGCACAAAAGCCTGGGAGTGGAAGGGTTGTATGTCCGGCCCTTATTATCCAGGGTGGAATGCACTTCCGGAAATTCCAGATTCGAATGGTGGTCATGGCGTGTTAGGAACTGTTACTTTTACTATTACTAATCCAACTAATAAATTTATTGCGAATCCAGAAATTATTATTATTGAGCGTCCAGGACTTAGAAGCAGATATTGCACAAGTGAAGACACTAATTTTAATAAAAACGGCGCAAGTTGGCGTATCGGCGGTTTTATTCCGGAAGAATAACTTTAATGAGAATTGATTAATGTTTCCTAGTGTAGTTGCAGCAGATACAAAAAGCGGTTTAGTTATTTCTGACACCGACCTTTGGGTTATAGATTATCCAACTAATTTGGAAAATGGAGATTTAATAATCCTTATAGGATGTACGGGAGTTAGCAGAACATTTACTATTTCCCCGCCGGAAGGATGGTTTTTGGCTACAGGAAATCTAATTGGAAATGTGGGAACAAGATTTGCTGCCAAAAAAAAAGCAAATGGCACAGAGACAGGAACCTTCAATCTTGATCCCGTCGGCGCTGCACAAGGAGTATGGCGAACTATAAGAATAATAAATTGGGAAGGAAATATAGGAACAATATTTGACAATTCAAGTAATGCAAAAGATGCTTGTCAAGCGGGAGGCGCTGCTAGTACAAGCACAAGTCCTGACCCTGCTTCTGTGTCTCCTGCTTTTGGTCAAAGCGACACTTTATGGATAGCTTATTTCGCTGCTGATCATGGAGATACTACTACCACAGCTTTTCCAACAGGATATACTCAAGAAGATCATACTACGTCAGGAGGACATGCGCAGGAATCCGGTGGTGCTGATGGAGCAGCAATTGGAGTTGCCTATAGACAATTAAATGCAGTTTCTGAAAATCCTGGAAATTTTACTATTGATCAAAGCGAAGAGTGGCTAGCTAATTTAATCGCAGTTAGAGGACCACAATCAGGACTTTATGTTCACAATATATCGTCTACTCAAAGATGGTAAATTAACATATTGCTGTGAAATTTCTAGATTATTCTTGATATTATAAAAATGCTTATTAAATTTAAGTTAAGGAGTAATTAATATGGTTGAAACCTTGCAAGGGCTTCGTATAAGAAAACTAGCAGATAAATCATCAGGTGAACGCGTTAAGCGTTTTGATCCTGTCACTGGCGAAAGTTATCTTGTAGATCCTAACAAATATGATTTGAATGACAGCAGCACGCATGTTTCAGAACCTTGGCCGTTTCTAGGAGTAGTTCCAGAAGGAGATTTGCCAAAAAGAACTGCTGTTTCTACATCTTTTGTTAATAAGGGAGTCGCAGAAGGCTTTATTACACTAGAAGGAAGAGAAGTTGTACATCGTCCTGGTGGCCCTGTAGATGACCCTTGGCGCGTAACTCATACTTTTGTTCAAGCCGACGCAGTAGTATTTCATTTTATGGATGGAGATGTTAGATATAGGGTTGTAAATCAACCAGATAAATATCCCGCAGAAAAAAATGAATTTGACGAAGGCTTTGGCGGCGAAGTAAATTGGTTTTTTGAATTAGAATTAGAAGGAACAGTGGAGGAGGATAATGGCTAATTTTGTATTTAACCGTGGACTTGGCCGCACGACAGAATTTGCAGAGAGAGTTAATGCTAACGATCCTACAAACTCAGCATTAATTCTTGATGTTCTAGCAACATCTGGTATCGAAACAGATGCAGTTTTAAGAGATAAAGATGATTTTTCCGGTTTAGTATCTGGTACAACTAATTTTGTAACTCAACCTTCCATTCGCAAAACTCTTGATAATACATCATCAATTACTGTTACTTATGACGACACAAATGATTGGGTAGATGTTGACTTTCCTGACCAAACATGGACAGCAGTTGGAGCAGGCGATGGTTTTAATGACATAGTTATTGGATATGACTCAGATACTACTACTGGTACAGACGCCAACATTCTTACTGTAACGTTGCATGATTTCGTAGTAACGCCGGATGGATCAGACATAACTGCACAAGTTGCAACTGCTGGATTCTTTAGAGCACAAAGCGCAACATAATAAAGGAGAAGCATGGCTAGATATAGTGCGGGAGCCACCTCTACAAATGGCGGTACTGCCGCTAGACCAATAGGTTCTCTTTATGCTGTTGCTGGTGTGGGAGGGGCTATTAGAGAAATTGGTGTATTTAATACAACCTCAACAGAGCTTGCAGTAAGAATTGCACGACTTTCGACAACTGGTACTCAAGGCACAGGATTAGATGAAGAAAAACACGACCCTAATAGTGCTACTGCTAGTTGTACAGCTTTTAATAGTCACTCTGCTGATGCTACTGTAGCTGCTGGATCTTTAGCAAGAGCTCAATTAGGCGCTTCAAAAGGTTCTGGTGTTATTTTTACATTTGGAGGAGATGGGCTAGAAATAGCAGCGGGAACCTCTAACGGAATAGGAATAATTCCAATAGGCACAGGACAAGTTCTTGAATTTTACATAATTTGGGATGAATAAAATTTTCTTAAAAAATAAATGAATGAGCGGCCTCCTGAACATAAAGTAAGAGCTAAATCTCTAGAAGAAGCAGAGATGCATCTCGACTCGCTCAACAACAATGTCCATCAATTACGGCAATATGTGAAGCGGTTAGATAAAGAGGGTGAGACGTTCTGGCGCACGCCACTCTGGAAGCGAATCGTGTTTGCGTTAGACGGCTGGTCGTGGCATCAAATCCAGACCAAACCACAATGGCGTCCCTGGCATCGGTGGTGGAATAGCTGATGGCGACCACGCTCTATTTCCGTGACTTCTTCACAACGTCTGGTCGTGCCGATACCCACCGAGGTACGAACACTCCCCGTCTTGCGGGCGGCGGATATGGGTGGATTAATGGTGGGTTGTCGCTAGCGCGGGGAGCTTCAGCCACGTTTGTCAATGGCAACAGCGTCAGTGGCCCTACGGACGGCATCGAGGTTCACAGCACCATTGATGGTTTCGACTGGATCTCTCCGCCGTTGGCTGTGGACGTAACGATCTCGGGCACGATCACCTTCAACATCAGGTTCAGCGAATCGGACATGATGGCGAACATTGGCCCGCAGGTTCTTCTCGAAGTCATCCGCGCCGACGATCTGACCACTGACGACTCCAACAAGCTGGAAACCATCGTCAACTCTGAATATGGAACGGAAGCCGGTACTTCAGAAGGGGCTAACAACTGGACAGCTAGTCCGACCTCGACCGTGGTACGAAAGGGCGACCGCCTACGAGCGAGAGTGTTGGGAAACGACGCCGGTGGCACGATGGGCACCGGGTACACGTTCAGCTTCTACTTCGACGGCCCCACGGGAGGAGCCAGCGGCGACTCCTTCATCACCTTCACCGAGACGTTCTCCTTCGCCGCCGATCCTGGCGGTACCATTGTTTATCTGACAGATACCGCATCTTCTGTGGATGTGGGTATGGTTGAGAAGGAGGCATGGACTTCTCGCGGTGAGTCAGTGACGACTGCGGTTCGGAATACAGCGGCAGGTTGGACGGCACCGTTGCAATGGACTACTGCTCCCCCGATTTCAATTACGACAGATTCGTTATCGTCAACAACTGAAAACAGAATTGACTTAGCAAATGATCGTTCTGCTCAAAGTTTCTTTTCAGGGATTATACTCGTCCTAGATGCGATTGATCTTTATTTGTTTAAAGTTGGGAGTCCGAGCGATAGTGTTGTGGTTGAGATTCAAAGTGACTCCAGTGGAAGTCCTTCAGGAACGGTATTGGCAAGCGCCTCTCTCACGGGAGCGGCGATTATCGACTCAACACGTAACACTTTTACATTCGCCTCTCCGCCTACGCTTTCTGCAAGTACGACATATTGGGTAGTTGTACGACGCTCGGGTGGGGATGATATAAGCAATTATTGCCAAACGGCGGGAGCAACTGCTTCTGTTTACCCAAATGGCCTTGCGAAATATTCGTTAACTGGCGGATCAACCTGGGTCACGTCGGTGTCTATCCCCGATCTTAATCTCGCTCTTGTCTCTTCAAGTTTTGGACCCATTGAGTGGTACACGAAGCCATTGCAAGCGTTCACGCTTGGCGACAAGGCCAAAGGAAATATCCGACTATCCGGCAATTCTGCTTTGGCCGCCTCCGCGCGATGTGATATCTCTCGCGTGGACGGTGATGGCACCAATCCTACGTTGTGGGGATCTTGGTGTCTTGCTCTGAGAGATAATACGGGCGGAAAACTTGGTGATGCAGAGACGATAGAGACGTTCTGGATATCCGGAGATGATCTTTCGATCTCAAACGGACAACGCCTGCGGATTCGTGTCTACTTGGAAGACGAATCTGATGATGCGATTAGCGCGGCGGCGTTTACTGCCAGCGTCTACTACAACGGCCCTACCGCTGATGCTTCCGGAGATTCTTGGATACAGTTGCCGCAAAATATTCTTGAACTGATACCGATACCAATATTGATAATGGCTCCTCGTTTCTTCATATAAAATAAAGTTATGAGTAGAAATTTAAGATATCCAGTTCCCTCACATAGTCCAAAAACTGTAGTAAAAACTCCTGTTGTTCTATTTGGCTTGCCTGTTAGTGTTGGCGGAGGAATTATAGGAACCATAGGACAAGTTTCAGAAACAGATACTGCTAGAGCGATTTCGTGGGCACCTAAACATAGATTATTGGCAAAAATTCTTGAAACAGATACTGCTCAAAATTTCACCAGCAAAAAGTTACTAATTTTGCAACAAATAACAGAAACTGATACTTCTAGAGCAATTACTGCAAAAAAAACTAAAGCTATAGGACAAATTTTAGAGACAGATGCGTCACAGGCATTTTCTTCAAGAAAAACAAAGCTTATCGGACAAGTAACTGAAACAGATTTGGCGCAAGTATTTGGTTCCGCAAAAATAAAAGGATTTGGTCAAGTAACTGAAAATGATACTGCAAACTCTATTGTTTGGGCACCTAAGTATAGGTTATTGAATCAAGTAGCAGAAACGGATACTTCTCGCGCTTTTACTTATTACAAAACAAAAGCATTTGGCCAAATAGTTGAATCAGATTTGGCGCAAACACTAATTTCCCGCAAAACTAAAGCATTAGAACAGGTTGTTGAGAATAATACCGCTCAAAATATATCTCATTTACTTGTTGTGCTTCTCGGAAAAGTTACAGAAACAGATACCTCTAGAACTATTTCTTCTTTAAAAAGTAAGCTTTTCGGGCAGGTAACTGAAACAGATACTGCTCAAGCTTTTGGATCTTTGAAGGTAAAAAGTTTTGATCAAGTTCTTGAAACAGATTCTTCCGGTGTTATTTCTTGGGCACCTAAATACAGATTGCTAAATCAAGTTCTTGAGACAGATACTTCTGGGACAATATCTGCACGAAAAATTAAAACTATAGCTCAAGTTTTAGAAAATGATATAGCAAATACTTTTGAAAGCTTAAAAGTTAAAACGTTTGGTCAAATTATAGAAACTGATACTTCTCGCGCTATTACTTCTATAAAAACTAAAGCTTTAGAAAAAGTAACTGAGTCTGACTTAGCACAAACAATAATGGCGATAAGACTATTAAACAAAGTTTTCGAAACTAATACGGCACAATCAATTTCTTCACGTAAGCGCAAATTATTTGATCAAGTAATTGAGAATAATACTAGTCGCACGTTTACTGCTGTAAAGAGCAAGTTGCTCACTCAAGTAATAGAAAGCGATATCGCTCAAGAATTTCTTTCTCGTAAGAAGAAGCTATTTGATCAAGTTCTAGAAAATAATACCAGCAGAGCTATAACCTCTTTGAAAAAGAAAGCATTTGATCAAGTTTTAGAAAACGACCTTTCTAGAGCAATAACTTCATTGAAAAAAAAATCATTTGATCAAGTAACCGAGACAGATAATTCACAAAATATAACTACTCGTAAAACTAGAGCAGTTGAGCGGGTAACTGAAACAGATATTAGTAATAGTTTTGCTTCTTTGAAGAAGAAAGAATTTGATCAGGTAACCGAGAATAATACTGCTCAAACATTCACTCGCAGAAAAACCTTGTCTCTCGGAAAAGTTAACTCAACAGAACAATCACAGAATATAATAAGAGAAGGTGGATATGTCATTAACTTGGATCAGGTTTCTGAAACAGATACTTCTAGAAATATAATTTGGTCACCAAAATATAGGCTTATAGCAAAAATTCTAGAAACAGATTCTTCACAAAATATAACCGCAAGAAAAATAGCTGCTCTTAACAAGATCATAGAGAATGATTTTTCTAGAGTTATTTCTTCCGCGAAAATAAAAGAATTTGATCAAATTATAGAAACCGATACTGCCAGATCCTTTGACGTTCTTAAGACAAAGGGATTTGGACAGATAACTGAAACAGATTTGGCTGCGGCTTTCACGAGTCTGAAATTTAAAGAATTAGAAAGAGCAATAGAAACTAATATAGTAAATAATATATCTTCCCGAAAAATTACTAGTTTAGAAAAAGTTTCCGAATCTGACTTAGCGCGAGCAATTACTAGTCTGAAATTGGTCGAAATCGGGCAAGTTTCTGAAACAAATACCGCTCAGTCTCTACTCGCGCTAAAGACAATAATACTGCCTCAAGTTCTAGAGACTGATTTGGCACAAATAATTTCTATTTTCCAGGCCAATGTTCTTGGACAAGTTCTAGAAACTGATTTGGCACAGGCAATATCTCCTATTCTCATTGAATTGTTAATTAAGGGATATGCATCAAGAGGTATAATTAATAGCATTGAAAGTGATCTGATAATTGTAACCGCAGGTAAAAGTGGTAATATATCTGGAATAAGATCGAGTGGAGAATTCTCATAATGGCAATAAAGTATCCAAAATTTTTTCAAGATGAAATGGTAGTCTGGAAAAAGACTTTTTATTCTGATATAACAAAAGATACTCCTGTTGATCCTTTTGAGGTTGTCTTTAAAATAAAAAGTCCAAGCGGGACTGTATATACGCCAACTATAGTAGATGAAACTGGAACCGGAAATTATTCTGCTGCTAAAATTTTAGATGAATATGGAGAATGGAATTGGCGATGGATGGCTACAGGGCCAGTGATTGTTGATCAAGGAACGATTTCTGTTATTCCCAAAAATGTTGATTAATGCCATTCATACAATATATTTTAAGGGAAACAAATTGTCCACGTTGCAATGCTATAGCTCAAGAAAGAATTGAAGACAGAAACAGTTATGCTATAATTATTATCTGGTGTGACAAATGCAAACTAAAAAGAAACGTGGGAATGACAACAAGAAGAGCAATAAATCTAAGAAATCGTCGCGCAAAGTTACTAAAAAGACTAGATCAGGCAAAAAGTCCTGGTATTAGAAAACAGATAAATGCTCAAATAAGACATTTGGACGAGAGAATAAAGAAAGCAGAAGTCGGAATTTGAAGATTTGTAATATTCTTTTAAGCAATGTATGGGGCGACGTAGATTTTGACGCTTTCGATAGGGGAATTGGTGGACGCGAAGGGGCGATGCTTTATCTCTCCCGTGAATGGGCAAAGATGGGACACGAAATAATAAATTTCGTTGATATTAAACGCGGCAAACACCATAAATTTGGAGAAGGAACTATAGATTTTGTCCCATTAAATCTTTCTAAACACATGATGGCAAACTTACCATTTGATGTTGGAATTGCATGGGAATGTCCTTCTGTTTTTGAAGATGCTCAAATTAGAGAAAACGTGAGAACTAGAATTTGTGAAATGCAAGTATGTCACTTTCCTCCCGGACAAATGAAAGCGGCAGAAGAATATTGTCACTATGTAGCAGCGCTTTCAGATTGGCATGGAGATTTTCTTAGATTTTCCGGTCTTCAAAAACCAGCACATGCTGTTGTAACTCTTCCCAACGGAGTAGATATATTTAAATACCCCAAAGAAAAATTTGAAGAAAAATTAAATTATGTAATAAAAATTACTGAACCAAAATTCGTATATTCTTCTTCACCGGATAGAGGGTTATGGGGACTTCTTAAATCTTGGAAATATATTAAAAGAGATTTTCCAAAAGCAGAACTCAAAATCGCTTATGGAGCTCAAAATTGGATTGATATAAATAAATGGTCACATGGTCGTCCCGGAGAAATGGCTATTGAAATTGAAAAATTAATGAAACAGCAAGGAGTTAAAGATATCGGGAAAATAGGACAAGGTGAACTTGCGAAATTACAAATGGATGCTACAGCTTGGCTTTATCCTCTTGATGCCATCAACGCAACAGAGAGCGGCTGCATAACTGCGGTAGAAAATGCTGCTGCTGGAAATCCAATTATTACAACTAATTGCGACTGTATGGAAGAAGAATTTGGCGCAATCGGAAGAATTGAGGAGCTTCCTATAAATTCTGAAAAATATGCAGGAGCAGTAAAAACTGTTTTAACAGATATTGACTATTATCGTATTCTTCAAGAAAGAGGAAGAAAACTGGCGGAGTCAAGAGATTGGTCAATAATCGCTAAATCTTGGATCGAATTATTTAACGATAGAGCCAAGTAGCTTCTTATCTTTTAGATAAATTTCTTTTTTCTTTTCAGATATTAAAGTTTTTAATCCTTGTCTTTCCTCATAAGATAATTTACTGATCTTGTGTCCATTTTCTTTTGCTTTTGGTTTGAATTTTTTAATTTTTGTTGTATTATTTAATTTAGCCTCCTGTCTCTTGAGAGACAAGAATGTTTTCTTATATATTCTTTTTCTATCATAGAGAGAAGTTATGGACGTATCGTTGACTCCATTTGCTATCAAATGATCTAAAATGGGGACAAAAAATTCAGAAGATACGGATTTAGCATTTCCTCTATTTCTACATTTTCTACATCTAGAAAGAGGCTTTCCTTTTCTCGGTCCGCTTTTATTAAGTGTAAATTCAGACAGAGAAACTAACTCCCCGCCGGGAGGATGAAGCGGCCCTCGGCACAGCTTTACGTCCACTCTAATGCTTCTGATATAACAGGAAATTGTTTTATAAATATTTTTTTACATTCTGCCGCAATATCTGAATGTTCTTTCTGTGCTCCATGTTCTGATGATCTAAGTTGAATATAATGAATCCAAGATCGCAAAGTTCCATTCATGTATAATTTAGTTTCTGTATTCAATGGAAGCAAAAATCTGGCACATTCTTTAGCTATTCCTCTTTCTAGTGCCCATTTATAATATGCAAAAGATATATTAGCAACTGCTTTTTGCGCTTCAATAAAAGCTGTCTGTGTGGCTTCATTTAAATCATCAATAGAATTTTGCCTATTTTTTTCATCTTGCCTGCGAGGCAAATAAATTATATAACTTTCTGAACCAACTTCAGCATATCTCTGTGAGAATTCTTGAAAATGAAAACTTTTATGTCTAATAATTTGAGGAGCAATTGCGCGAGAAGTTCTAATTTCTAACACCATGTTTGCCATTTCAAATGGCGACCAATGACCTTCTCTGATCATATATTTCAATAATCCAGCAATTTCTGGATTATCTTGGTGTGGGCTAGAGACTCTTGCTATATATGCAATAGTTTTTTCTGCGTCAGGGGTAACTGAAATTAATTTAACTGCGCTCAATATCTCCACCGTTTTTTATTAATTTCGCTATTTCTTACAATTCTATTTCTAATGTTCTTAATATCTGGCTCCAAAGTTTTAGTAAATTCTGAAATTGCTTCATCTAAATCTTCTCTTGAAACTAAAATGTAAGTTTCGTCACCTATAGAAACATATGGTTTAAGAAATAACTCAGTCGCTTCCTCTAAATTCATTGCTTTTCCGTCTCCGCGTCCCATAATAATATATCCATCAGACCAATCTTCATAATTATGATATGGACGAGTATTATATAATTCAAATCCACATTGACGGATAATTATTTGTTTTATTCCTTCTTCCATGCCAATGCGAGAAGAAAGACGTAAATCAGCATCTAAACCATTAAGTTGATGCCACCATTTATTTGGCATTTTCCTCTTCCCATAATACTCTTGCAATTAATGCAAATACAGCTAAATCCATAAAAGAGTCTTCGACACCTTCGTTTGCTAGAGTTCCTGTTTTTGCATAATTTTTAATTCTCACCATTTTATCGTTGCCCTTGCTCATAGCAACAACCCAAGGGGGAATTCCAAATTCAGATCCATCTCTTAAGTTAAAAAATGGATCATCGGAAGAACCATAATCCTTCTGTTTCTTGTCATGAAGTGCGCCTGCTTCTGCAAGAAGATCATGAAATCTCTGAGAAAGAGGATGACGATTGAATTCTACAAGCAAACTCGCAGATAGTTTTTGTTTGGATGCTTCTGCCAATTCTTTATCTGCTCCTTCTAAAGAAATAAATCCTCCTTCATCCTCAAATCTTTCAATATCTTCATTCACAGGTCTTCCACCAACAACTGGAATACCATCTTTTTCTTTAGGGAAAAGTCTTCCCTCTTCTTTGAGTTTTTTCAGAGTTTCGGCCAATTCCGGATTTCTTCTAGATTCTACTTTATCTATATCTGATAATTTCATTATGGACTCCACTTTTTCATAGGCTGTAACATTTCAAGATCCTTCATTCTTTCCAACACTAGTTTTGTTAATAATACATCACTTTCGCAGCGCTCTCTTACTATTTTCCAATCAGATTTCTTGACAGGAATGCCCTCAATTATTGCATCCCAATTATAGGCTTCTTCCCATTGTCTATGATTTAGTGTCAGCTTTTCGATTGGAACATCCATCAGGACAGCCAAATCATCAAGACCTTTCTTGAATCCTTTAGTTTTAGGCATCTTAATTGTGTCTATAATATATTTTGGACTCAGAGATTGAATGCTTTTGTCTTTTGCTTTTAATCTCAAAAGATCGGAATTAATAACTCCTAAGTCAAATCTTGTAATATTGTGCGCTACAACAACATTTGCTTTGTTGTATGCTTCCCAAAATTCTGAGAACATTAGTTTTGTTCCTTCTCGTCTTGTTCGAGAATAAATCTTATCTTCACCAAGCCAAGAGTATGCAATACAAGTTACTCTGTTGGGAACCCAATGAGGATCAGCAAAACCCGCTGCCACAGTTTCACAATCGAAAACCAAACAAGAAAGTGACTTTTTGGATAACTTAATCTTCATCTTCAACAATTAATTCTGGTAGTTCTAAAGTTTCGGCAAATTCTTTTTTAAACTGTTCTAGTTGAGGCAATAATACATCCTCTTCCCAATCAATACTGTCTAATTGAAAAGCCAATCTTCTTTTCGTTCTTTCAACTGCTCTATATTTTCTAGCAAATCGTCTAAGATCATCTGACATTTTCTAACTCCTTTAATTGATTTAATATTCTTGCACGTCTTTGCTTTAAAAGTTTTTTTCTTTTATTAATATATCTGTTTACATATCTGGTTCCAATTTTATCTCTTTTTCGTTCACACAGCTTACATCGTGTACCCCTTTTTCCTTTAGAAACTCTTCCATGAACCCAAGTGTCGTGTCCTTTTGAGCAATATCTATATTTACATATATGACAAATCCTAGACAATCCTCGCTTTAAACTTCGACCATGTATATTCTTTTTATGGCCATAATCACACACGCAAATCCACATTATTTCTCCACTATTGGTTCTTTTTTTTATTTGTTGTAAAACTTTCCAGTCTCCAAATTTTTGTCCTGTTAAGTCTATTAGACGGCTCGTACTATTGTGGCCATAAATAAATCTCTTCGGTTGTCCTTTAATGATTCCAAATTTTGATTTTGTTCGCGTATAAAATCCAGAAGGATTTCCGCATCCACATTCACATAATTTAACTAAATTATCCATTTTTGTCAATTATTAATGTTTATAATAGTAAATGTAATCTAAACACGAATTTAATATGAGAGAAAAACCGCAATTAATTGAAGGCAGACTCATGCGCTGCCCTCGCTGCAAAAAACAACACGACATTTTACAGTATGTAAGAATGATGGAAATTGAAGAATTTTCTCACGAAACAACCCCAATCTATAAATGTCCATCCTGTAAGTGGATTTTCGCTCCAAGTGATAATTTGATTTTCGATGTTTTGTCTCAACGAGTAAATCTTGTCCCCGTTGAAAGCGATTAGTTTTCATGCCTGAGAAGAATAGCATAAACGACCCAGAGAGTCAAGAAGAATTTGAGCTTGAAGATGAAGACCTTCAAGAGTATTTGGAAATAGCTCTTTCTAATGGTTTCTCCAAGGGAACAGCCAATGTTAGTCCCAATGATATGAGGCGATTAAAGGGCTTACTTAAACATTATGCGAAGAAAAAGCATCCTTTCACGAGCTGTGTGCGAGACAACACGAAGCGATTTGGACCGGAACGAGCGAAGAAAGTATGTGCTGTTCTTAAAGATTTAATTCGCGGAACAACCAAATGGAGAAGCACGGAAAGAAAGAAAGGTCTTTCTGATGAAGAAAAAGCCGAATTTATTTTAAGTGATTATCCAGAAGATGATAATTATATAGAAGAATTCATTGATTGGGCAACCAATTTGGATGAAGAAACTGTTAATATAATATTAACTCAAGATAATGAGGATAATAACGTGACTGATGTTGAATTGAATGTAGGAGATGTAGCTTGGACTGGCGAAGGAAGCTATAACAGTGTTCGTCGTCAAATTGAGGCTGAATTAAATGAACCTATGGATGTAGGATATGGCTCTTCATATTGGGTTGAAGATATCAAGAAAGATGAAGCCTTGGTTTGTCATGGCGGAAAAGATTATTATGTAATTCCTTTCTCTGTGAGTAAGAAGGGAAATGTCGAACTTGATGACGAAGAAAATTGGAAGTTTGTTGAAAGAGCATGGATTGAATCAAGCGGTATGAATTTAAGTGAAAATGATGAATTTATTGCTGAACTCTTCTTTACCGATGCTGGAGGAGAGTCAGATGGAGATGGCCTTATTTGGAAAACCTTTCTTAGAGAAGGCATCTGGAAATATTCTCCAGAAAAAGGAAAAATTGTTTCTAAGCCTCTAACAATTATTAAGTCAGGTAAGTCCGACCCGAGAAAACTAATTATTTCAATGGCAGAACTTAAAAAGAATTTTGAAAATGGAGCCGTTCAACATGTTACCGTTCCGCTTAATCATGATGACAAAGTTGAAGAAAATACTGGCTTTGTAAAGAAACTTCGATTTGGCAAAGACGAAAAAGGTCGCACAACACTTGAGGCTGCAATTGATTTTACAGAGCCGGACATTAAAGAAAAAGTTGAAAGAGGGACAATTCCTAATGTAAGTGGCGGCATCCATTTTAATCACATTGACAAGGAAAAGGGCAAGAAATTTAATTCCGTACTCGGTCACATTGCCTTAACTCCAAAACCTTGGCTTCAAGGAATGAAGCCATTTGGCATAAAAACTTCTGAAAATTTGAAAGTGGTCGGATTTTCAGAAATTCCCGAAAATAATCCAGAAGAATCTGGAGGAGGTGAAGACACCGAAATGACCACAGTAGAAACTGAAAACACATTCCTCCAGGATTTGGGTCTTTCGGAGGATGAACTCAGAACAAGACTTGAGGAATATGAAGTCCTAAAAGCTTCTGAGAGAGAAAATAGTGTTGACAAGAAAGTTCGAGAATGGGAAGAGGCTAAAAAGTCTCCTGCCATGATTAAAACAGCAAAAGCAATTCTTATGGCAGATGATGGAGAGTCAGTTCTTAATCTTTCCGAAGATGGCAAGAGCGAATCCCTCACTGTCTCTGAGATTACTAGTCGCTTAATAGCTGCTGCTCCTTCGGTAAATCTCTCTGATGATCCTATTACGGATCGAGATACGTCTGGCGAACAGCCTAACGATACAGAAGAAGAGGAACTTTCTGATGAAATTAAAGATGAAGCCAATAGACTTTGGCTTTATGAAAACTATAGCGAAGAAGACGCTCTTGTCGAAGCAAAAAAGCGTCTAAGCGCAAAGGAATAAAAGAGGAGGTGTAAAAGGTGCCATTTGGAACAACTAAAACTGCTCAATTACTAGGCAAGGACCCTCTAAAGTATGCAGCACAACTTGGTCCTAGAGAGTCTATCGTTCTTGATGCACAGAATTGGCCTGAAGATCCAGAGGCTGATACAAATCGTTATGTAGTACCAGCAGGTACTATTTTGAAACTTTCAGTAACAAATGCAAAGGCATACGTGCCGTACAATGGTTCAGGAGAACTTAAAGGCATCTTAGCTGCTCCTGTTGATCTTGTTGCGCGAGCAACTTCGGCAATGGAGCCAGCAGCTATGTATTTCCATGCTGTAGTGTTTGCTACTAAGTCTATTGTTAACTTTACTAATTACGCTTCAGCGTTGGTAAGTTCACTACCAACATGTAAGTTCGAATAAAGGAGGAGGTGAACACAAGTGCCATTTAAGACATTTGACGTTTGGGATCAGTCTCAGCTAACTACTGAAATTCGTCGTCCACCAGAGGGAAGAGCTCCTGGTGCCGCTGAAGATGCTGCGTTCCTAGGCGAAACCATTGCTCCTTTTACTCCAACTTACGAAAGAGTGGTTAGAGTAAATGTATCTGAAATCTTGCCATTCGGTATCGCTAAATTCCGAGCACCAGATGCGTCAGTACCTATCGTAAAGCATGATGTTGCTTGGCGTGAAGTGCTCATGGAGCTAGTGCTTATTGATGAGCAAGAGCGAATTGGCGAAGAAGAATGGAGAAAACTTAATTCTCCTAACGAGAATGAACGAAGAAGCGCAGGAGTTCAGCTTGTAGATAAAGGCAGAATTCTTCGTCTCAAGAACGAAAGAGCTGCTGAATGGATGCGCTGGAAGGCATTTCAAGATGAACTTGTAATTCCTTATAATGACGGAGCATCTGAAGTTGCTGTTGGAATGAGCATGAAGGCTTCACATAGACCTACTGTTGCTGTTTCTTGGTCTGATACTACTAATTCAGATCCTGTAGCAGACATTCAGGCTTGGGCAGAACTTCTTGCCGCAGATACAGGTTTCTATGGTCGTCACGTTCATATGAACTCAAACACATATAACAACCTTATCTACAACGCAAAAATTAGAAATGCTATTAACTTCTATGCGAGTGGTGCTAACAGCATTCTTAGACCTAGAAAAGAAGACATTCTAAGTCTATTTGAGACATTCTCGCAGACTCTCGATATTGTCGTATATGACAATGGTTATAGAGATGTTGGAGAGCCAAATATTGGTACTACATCTCTCACCAAGTATCTGCCAGATAACTATGTTCTTGTAACTACTGAATATACGCTCGATGGAGTTAGAATTGCCGATACTCTTGAGGGAGTAGTAACAATTTCTACTGCTTGGAATGAAACTGCTCTTAGACAAGGTGTGCAGGCTGAAATGCTTGTTGATCACGAATCTAAGAACCATCTCATGAGAGTTGCAAGCGCAAGAATGCCTAGACTTCTCATTCCGGATGCATTCGTTTGGGCGAAAGTAGTATTCTAATAAAGGAGATTGAACAATAATGGCTAATACAAAAGTAGCTTTCGCAGAAAATGTGGTTACAGTTCATGTAAAACGCACGAGCGAACCTGGCTTACTTCCCGATGGGACAGAAGGATGGGATGTTGTTTCAAAGAATCTATCTCCCGGAGAATATATACCACTTTCGGATATACCACCATATTTGAGTGATGCAGTTAAAGAGGGCAAAGTGCCGGGGCTAAAAATTATGACCCCGGCACAAGCCAAGAGACAAGCACATTTTATTGAAACTGGCTATAATCCTGATATTGAGGAATTAGAAGAAGAATCTGATTCTACCGTTGAAAAAGAATAAATAGTGGAGAGTCCTTGTGGGCGCTGTAACAAACATAGTAAAAAATTATGTGCCCGCAAGCTATAAAGCTCTAATTGGCGCTACCAACAGCTATTATAGTCAAGAAGACTTGCAACAATTAAATGAGTATGCTCAATTCAGAGTTTTTTCTACTGTTGTAACTGAAGCTTCTGAGGCGGCAGTTTATAACATAGAAGAGCGGCAGCTTCTTGGAATTCTTACCACTTTGCAGTTTATTCCTGCTGCAATTGACTTCTGGAGTGATGCTCTTATTTCAGAGTCTGCCGATAGTGCTTCTTCAACAAAAAGCGTAGGATATCTCGATCATAGACCAGATTTATGGAAAATATTTGATCGCTTAGCTCTGGAGGCTCAGGAACTTGCAATTGACTTAGGAGTAAATATAGGTGCCGCAAAAGCATTTATACCCAAGGTTTCTTATGGAGACAATGGGAGAGAAATTCTTGTTACTTCAGATCCTCAAGATTTTGGTTCTGCTTTTGATCCCCCAGGAAAACTAAATAGTTATATAAATTGGAGTAATGTAACATTTTATGGAGAATAAATGGACCTCAGTACACGCATAAATACAGAGGCCATACAAAGGGAAGCATTGAGAGTTTTATTTAATCACCTAAACGACAAAATTATTGAAATGCGACCTATTTGGGCCTTAGAAGATGACGAATTTTGGTCTTCTCTTAACAGAGGTCAATCCGGGTGGACTATTGAAACTATTAATGACGAAAATTTCTATCCAGGAACTATTCCTTCTCTTGTAGGAGCAGAACCAGATAAATATCCTAATGTTTGTACAATTGCTTATTTAGGATCACCAACAAATTCTGATGATGATACGGGAGATATGTATAACATAAGATTGGCTATAGAAGTAATGGTTAAATCCGACAATGAAGTGGAAATAAATACAAGAATCCAAAAAACTTTAGATGCGATTCATCTGGTTTTTATGGAAACTCTGGAAAATAGAACCTTGAATAATACCGTTCCTGGTCTAAATTCTCCCACAAAAAGCATAGGAAATGTTTTTGAAGCTAGAGAATTTGGGAGTACGGGAGATACATGGTTTTGGCAAGGCGGCATTATAGAATATAATGTTGATAAATATGTGAATTTCGACAAATAAATGTACAATCTTAATGTTAAAATGATAATTGTAATGAACAAGGCTGAGAGAGGAGGTAAAGCTTAATGTCAAGCACATTCTTTAGAACGGGCATTACCGATGATAACTTTATTCGTGGAGCAGCAAGACTTCTTGTGGCTGGTACTACGATTGCATTCCCAACTGGAGTTAGTGATATCATCAATCTTTCGACATATGATGCTCAATCTGGATGGGTTGATGTAGGTGCAACTAAAACAGGAATTACGGTTTCTCGTAATGTTACCGAGGAAGTTTTCGATGTAGACCAGATTATTGGTGATATTGACTCTCGGCCTGTTAATTATGAGCAGACCGTTGCAACTGCACTTGCAGAAGTAACTCTTGAGAATCTACAACTTGCTTGGGAAGGCGGAGGAATTACAACTTCCGGCGGATTCAGACAAATGGGCGTAGGTGAACCCACTACCTATACTAGAAAAAGACTTGCTGTTATTTTCCAGAAGCAAAATGGCAAGCTTCGTGCTCATGTGTTTAGAAGAGTTCAGAAGTCTGCCCAGGAATCAGCAATTCCTTATAACAAGACTGGAGAACAGCAGTCAATTCCGTTCACATTTAGAGCATTGGCAGATACGTCTATTGCCGATCTAAATACCAGAACGCAAGTAATCTTTGACGAAGTATAAAGTTAAGTAAAAATTTATTTGATGAACGCAATGCGGCATCAGCTTTTAAGAAAATAGCAGAGGCGTTTTCTATCAAGCAAGTTTTATCAGCCTCTTATGGAGGCTGATTTTTTAGGAAAAAATATGCCACTTTTATCAGCAAGATTCGAAAATGAAAAAATTTTAGTAGAAGGATTCTTTGACGAGTTTAAAGCTAAACGCTTAATAGAAGAAGCTGTTGAAGATATTGGAGATGCCATTGAAGTAGAAGCCAGAAGGCAAGCTCCTTTAGGGGAAACAACTCCCGATGTAAGAAGACTGGCTCCCGGAAGATTAAAGAAGCATCCAGTTGAAAGAAGTAAGGGAATTATAGGAGTTATTACGGGAGTTGCCGCTTTTGTTTCTCCTAGCGCTCCTCCTGCTGTATCTATAAGGGGAGCAGGCGGAAGATTTATTGGTGCTGCTCCAGCAACATTAAAACCTGGAGATGTATTTGCAAGAGAAACATTGACTCTTCCAGAAACACCAGAACACGCCAAATGGGTTCACACAGGAACTGGAATATATGGTCCCTACAAATCTCCAATTAGACCAAAAACTGCCGATTATCTTGTTTTTTATTGGAGGGGAAATTGGCGTCTAAAAGGAACAGTAAGAGGACAGAAACCAAATCCATATTTAAGAGAAGCATATTTTATTGTAAATCGTACATTTGTACCAGTAAGAATAGCTCACTTAAGAGCTCAAATTAGATTATTAACTTAAATAGCAACACGGAGGCAAAGCCATGTCTGAAAAAGACGTAAATATTGTTGAGACGCTAGAACCTTCTGCGACAACCTATAAAATAGTTTTAGCAGAAGGAACAGAAAGAGAGTTAGTCCTTTATCAAAGACCACTTTCTTTCTTTGGAAAAATTGAACTTTTCTCTATTTTAGGAGATGCAGTCGAAAAAGCTCTTGCAGGCGGAACTACTGTTTCTGATCTTTTGGAAACACCAGAAGGAGCTTCAGCAGATAGCTTTAAAGAAGCAGATGCTTTCGTTAAAGCTGTTGCTAAAGTAGCACAAGTAGCACCAGAACTTTTTGGTGATATATTCTGTATTTCTCTTGGAGTTAAGAAGGGAGACAGAGAATATGTAAAAGAGCTTTTAGAAGAAGTTGATGATGAACAGGGTTCAGAAATTTTGGCACATTTCTTTGAACAAAATATTGAGGCGATTATGGATTTTTTCGCACGGCAGATGAATCTAGTTCAGGAAATATCACAGAAGATACAATTAAGATCAACGTCATCGAAGCTCTCGAAAGCTACTCGTCGTCGCACCCAGAAAGCATAGAAGAACTCTTAAGCTGGCCCTGGCAAAGATTTGAAGCCATGTATGAGGCACACACGAAAAGAGAACAAGTAGACAGGGCAACAGAAGAAAGATTTGCTTATATTTCCGGTCTTTTAGCCAATACAAACCTTGATGACAATAAAGGTTCTAAAAGAATGACGCTAGAAAGTGTTGATAATTCTTATCATGAGGCATTAAAAAGTATTTATAATATAGATACTAAAAAAGAAATTGACTTTGAGAATGATCCATTCTTCAAAGCAATGAAAATTCCAGGAAAAGATATACCCGTGGTCGATGAACATGGCAATATCGTTGAATTAACCGCACGACCTGAAGTTAAACCGCACGAACAAAATATAGATATTGACATAGATCAAGCTTAAAGCTTGTAGGTGATTCATGGCAGATCGCAACGAAGTTATTAGAATAATACTTGAAGCAAGGGACAACCTTAGTTCTGTATTTCGCCGTGCTCTTGGGGATGCAGATAAAGAAGTTAAGAAGTTTCAGGGTTCCTTAAAAGACCTTGAAAAAGATGTTGATTTAGTATTTACTAGAAGTGGATTTCGTGGGCGCGATCCTTTGACGGGACGATTTGTTGCTTTAAGCAGAGGCTTAAAAAAAACTATTGAAGATACTAGAGGAGCAAGAGAAGATTATAGAGAAATTCTTGATGACGTAAGAAGAGCAGGAGATGAATTTGTTGCGGCACTTGAAAGAAAAAGCGTAGAGCTTGAAAGAAGACCTCTCTTTACGACATTCTTTGATAGGCAGAGAGATTCTGCGCGAAGAGCAATTCTGGCGCTAAGAGAATTTAGAAGAGAAGCCCAAGTAGAGTTTGCAACCAGACAAAGAGGACCTGTTGGAGAAATTTTTGGAGGTTTTGTTGCCGCTCGTCAAGAAGCAAGATTAATTGATGAAGCTGTTAGAAAAAGAATTGCTGGCACAAAAGAAGAGATAGAACTTCGAAGAAGAGCCTTAGAAGAAGAAATTATTCAAGAAAGAGGAGCATTAAGAAAAGAATTCTTTGCCAAGAAACAAGATTTAGAGCAAAGATTGGGAACAGAAAGACAAGGATTAGATAATAGAATAAGAATTGAAAGACAGGCTGCTAATGAATTAGCAAGATTAAGAGAACAAATAACAAGAAGAAATGCAATTATTCAAGCCGATCTTAATGACAGAACTTTACAATTAACAAATATAGAAAAAAACATATTAAATGAAAGACTTAGAGCAAATAGAGAAGAAATAGATGTATTAAGAATAAGAGAGCAAGTTATTAGAGATGAAATATCTCTTGAATTAGATAAAAGAAATGCAGCCGAACGAGCGGAAAGAAAAAGTCTAGAGGAAGAAGCTAGGGTAGAAAGAGAATTAGCCGCGATAACAGAAAGAGAAAGAAGAACGGCGATTACACGACCAAATATATTTGATGTTAGAAGAGAAGAAACAGAAAGAATAATAAGTCAGTTAGATAGGATAGATAATAGATTAAAGAGAATCGGAGTATCTGCTGGCCGAGCATGGGGAGATTTTAGAACTGGCATTACAGCAGGTAGAAGAGGTCTTTCCGATCTTGAGCGACAAACTCTTTCTTCGGAAAGAAGATTAACAAGATTTGGTGCAGCAATTGGCATAGCAGTTGCTGGTGCATCATCATTTGTAAATGTTAGATGGGCAATAGTAATCTCATTCTTACAAATTCTAGGAACGTTAATTGTTCAAGGCGGAACTGCTCTAGTTGCACTTGCTTCATCTCTTGTGTTGGCAGCCTCTGCTTTAGGTGGAGCATTCTTGCCAGCAATTGCTCAAGCGATTCCTGCCGTTGGATTGCTTGTAGCTGCATTCCAGAGACTTGGTGCTGTTATAGATGCGTCAAATCTCGCTGAAAAATTAAGATTAAGTACCGAAACAGATGCCGAAGAAAGAGTCAACAGATTAACTGAAGCTACTCAAAGACTTTCTGATGCTAGATATGCAGCAAGATTAGCAGCCGAAGCAATTGGAGATGCAGAATTCAATCTTTTGGAGTCTGGACGAGCGGTTAGAGACGCATACGAAAGACAAAGAGAAGCAATTCAAGACCTAGCAGATGCTAGAAAACAAGCAGCACAAGATATTGTCGATGCAAATCTGGAAGAGAGAGAAGCTGCTTTAGCGCTCGAAGAAGCAGAATTAGCTGTTCTTGATGCAAAAAGAAGATTGAGAGAAGAAAGACAAAGAGATATTCAACAAGAACAAGATATAAATCAAGCAAGAGCAAATGTAAGAGAAGCACAAGCAAGATTAGAACAGGTTAGAAGAGAAGGCGATCAAGCAGAAATTTCTACCGCTATTCAGAATCTTTCTATTGCTGAACAAAATCTTCAAGCAATTAATAATCAAATTGATGAGTCTGAAAATAGGATTAAAGATGCTGAACTCGGAATACAAAGATCAGAAATTAATCTTGAACAAGCAAGAATAAGAGACGAAAGAGCTCAAGAAGACGCGACAAGATTAAGAAGAGAAGGTGTAGAAAATAGTGAGCGAGTAATTCTTGCCCAAAAATCTTTGGAAACTGCTACTAGAGGAATTGCTAATGCACAAAGACAACAGGTTCTTGCAACTAGGGCAGTAAGAGATGCTATTCATGCCGCAGCAGTTGCATCTAGAGAAGAAACAGATGCAAGAAGAGCTGCTGCTGATGCAACTTCTGATCAAACCGCTGCTCAAAAGAATCTACAAGAAGCTCTGGCAGATTTGTCTCCCGCCGAAACCAGACTTTTCAGATCAATTGAAAGAATTAGAGAGCGATATAGAGAAATATTTAGACCAATTACAGACATTATTGTTAGTGCCTTTGCTCGCGCAGTAGATAGAGCTTTAATTATTCTTGAAGATCCAAAATTACAGAATGCTGCAAGAGTTCTTGCTGGCGCAATTGCGAATGCAATAGATGTAATTTCTAGATTTACCATTACTCCCGAATTCAGAAAATTCCTCGAATTCAGTATTCAAGAAGCGGCTAAGAATATTCCTATTTTGACTAGAACATTCTTAAATCTATTCAGAATATTTATGAGAATAGGTCAAGGAGCTGCTCCACTTCTCACTAGGCTATTTGAAAGATTTGAAAGATTTACAGAAAGATTAGAAGAACGTTCCAGAAACAGAGAAGGAATAGAAAGATTCTTCTCTACTGCCGAACGTCATCTTGATTCATGGCTAGCATTTATTGTTGCGACAGGAAAACTTCTTGGAATAATAATTAAACTTTCTGCTCCTTCTGGGCGAACACTTCTTGATTCTCTAACAGACAAGTTTAATGAGTGGACAAGATGGATGGACGAGAATGAAGACAGGGTAACTACTTTCTTCGAAAATATTATTGTTGATGTTCAAGCTCTTGCAAGATCACTAGGTTTTGCCTTGGAAGTTCTTTTTGAAGCATTCTCTAGTGAAGAAGCAAGCGCACTAACTCAATTTATTCTTGAAGTGTTCATTCCAGCTTTCAAACTTTTCCTAGATATTCTCGGTTTGGCTGCTAAAGGATTTCTCACTCTAACTAAGATTCCAGTTATTGGTGAACTATTTAGATTATTTGCCATTCTTGTTGTTACAGAGAAACTATTTAATAGACTTATTCCTATAACACAAAAATTTACAAATCTATTATTTGCACTTCTAACGGGCGGCTTTAATAAATTTACTAATGTATTGATCAGAGAATTTCCTATTGCTGCAAAAATTTTCCAGGAAGCGCTCCTCAGAATACAAATTCTCTTCATTAATCTTGGAAGAGCAATACAAACAACAACGCTTTATCAAACAATATTCAACAAAGCGGTTCTTGCTAATCCATATGTAAGAGCCGCTGTTGCAATTGCAGCTCTTATTGCAATTCTTGTAGGTCTTGAACTCAAATTCCAGTTTGTCACAAAGACCGTAAGAGCATTAGAAAATGTATTCAGGGCTACATTTAATTGGATCAGGCAGAATTGGAAGCTTCTGGGAGCAATTATTGCCGCTCCGTTTGTGGGAACTGCACTTCTAATAATTAGATTTAAAGACAATATAATTAATGCTGCTAAATTAGTTGTTGATTTCTTTACTTCTAGATGGAGAATATTCCTCTCTGATGCAATTCTTGCGCCATTTAAAGAAATTCCAGTTGACGCATATAATTTCGGAAGAGACTTAATTCAAGGTTTAATTGACGGAATTAAAAGCAAGGCAAATGATTTTAAAGATAGAGTTATTGAAATTGTTAAGTCTCCTTGGGAAGTAGTAAAATCATTCTTTGGTATTTTCTCTCCTTCACAATGGACTAAAGAAAATATTGGTATTCCTCTGGCTGAAGGTATTACCGAAGGAGCGAAAGAAGGGTTAAGAGGAACAGGGAATGAATTAACACTTGCGCTCAGGAATGAATTAAGAAGTGTTGAGACAGAAGCAAGATCAGTAAGAGATAGGATGTTAAGTCAAATTGGTCAACTTAGAACTGTAATAAGTGCTCAACTTGGTCTTAAACTTCAAGAACTGACGCCGGCAGAAAAAGAACTTCAAAAACTCGATCTTGAAGAAGCAGAAAGAAGTAGAAAACAGCAACTTGCCGAAGCTGCTGATACAGTAAAACAAGCTCAGTTAGAAGTTGACAAAGCCAATAGAGAAGTTATTAAGAAACAGAAAGCACTAAATAATGCTAAAACATTAGAACAAAAAAGACAAGCAAAAGAAGAACTGAAGTTTGCAAAGCAAAATCTTGATGACGCTCACAAGCAGCTTGTTGACGCAAGAAATAGAGAAAAAGAAACTGAGCGTCAAATCAGTGTAGACAGAAGAAGAGAAAGATTAAATCAACTCGCCCAAGAACAAAGAGAAGCTCTTGAAAAAAGTGTTGCTGCTGAACAAAACAGAGCGAATAAACTTATTGATGCTTTCGTCAATACACTAAAGGGAGAACCAAACAAATTCAAGATTCAGAAGGCAAGAAGCATTCTTGATGAAATTCTTGGCCTTATTGGCGGCGGAGAAAAAGGTGGAAAAAGAGCCGCAAATGAATATGTTGCTGGTTTCTTAGAAGAATTCAACAAATTTAAGAGGCAACTAGAAAAAGAAGAGAAGGCTGTTATAAGAAAGGGTGAAGTCCTTGCTCAACAAAATAGAATAGCGGGAGAATTGCTTGCTGAATCCACACAACAGCCATTAATTGGAGCTGTAAAACAGCCAAAGAGAGGCGAACCAAAAACTGATCTTGAAGCTCTTAAGTTCTTAATAGCAACAGGGAATATTGATATTGCTCTAGCAGAAGCAATTGTTGGAATAACTTCTGACGTAGTAGATCAAAGAATAATTCAGAAAATGCTTAAGCCTCTCGCGGCTGAAGTTAATTTTGAAAATGCAAGAAAATTAACAAGAATTCTCGGAAGAGAAATGTCTCCAAATGATCGTCTGTTAGCAATTTTGAGACAAATTGATCCTGAAGAAAGAACATTAGATATATTCGCTGGCGCTCTTAAAGGAATTCAATTGTTCCAGAGTGGAGGTTCTGTTCAAGGAGGACAAGGACAACCCGTTCCAGTTATCGCTCACGCTGGAGAATGGATTCTCAACAAGAGCCAACAAGAAAAACTTGCACAATCTCTCGGGATGGGTCTAGAGCAAATAAAGATGTGGCTATTTGGAACAAACATGGGTCAAGGAAAGCCTGGGCCACAAACTACTGGAACTAAACCAACAACTAAAGAACAAGGATTTAGAGGGACATTCTTTAATCTTGTTCCGCAAGTAGATCCAAATGGGGTTGTTATTTGGTTCATTGAGATGGATGATGGATCATTTGGACAAGTTTCTCCAAGAGATGCAAGAAGAATAAAGCAATCAAATGGAGAATGGATTCCAAATTATGTAAAGAGAAGCACACATGGATTTACTCAGAAATTCTTACCGCCACAACTCGGTAGAGGATTAGCTAAAGGCGGAGTAGTAATGTCAAGCTTTGCCAAAGGTGGAGTTGTATCTCCAAGCTTCTCTCTTGGGAATATTGTGCAATCATTTGCTGAAGGAGGAACAGTCCTCAGTCAAATTGGAGGAATAACTCCATCAATGTCAAGCAAAGAAATTAATCAAAACTTTGAAGTACATACTCAAGGCGAAACAGATTGGAATTATGTTCTTCGTCTTTCAGCCCTACACGCTCAGGAGTCATTCTAATGGTTATAGGACATGTAATAGATTATAGAGGAACTGGCGGAAATAGTTATGTTATTAACGACAGAACTAAAGTTTCTCTTCAAGTTTCTCCTTTCTATTATATTCAGGTTGAATCTGTAGATGGAATATGGGGTTCTGATATTTCCTATGAATCTCACCCAATTCCAAATGCTATTGGAGAAAAATCAGGAGACGTATTTAGAAGAGGAACTACAGTAACTGTTAGCGGGAAAATTTATGGGCGAGGCTTATCGGAACTCGATAGTGGTGCCTGGTTCTTAAGACAGATGCTCGCGGAAAAAGCATTAAGAAAATTTGTATTCATTCCTTGGGCATATGGAATTCAACTTTATGTTAACTGTCGTCCATATCAAGACTTAGTGATTGTGGAGACTCTGGAAAGTAATATCTATCGTTCATCTTTCACATTCGGACTTAGAGCAGATGATCCACGTTCTTATAAATTATCTGATAATTCACTATTCCCAACCTGGCAAGAATAATGAGCGATGTTTCTTGGGATATGCGTCTTTTTGACAGGCAGGGAAATGCTATAAATGCCAATTATTCCGGGTATTCTGATATTGGTACGACGAATCAAATAGCACATGCTACCGACAGAAGACTAAATTTTTATCTTAACGCTGTTGATGAATGTGAATTTTCTCTATATTTAGATGATCCTATGGCTCAACAAATACGAAGACTGACAAGATTTGTAAAAGTCTGGCGCACAGTTCCTGGATATTCTGATCCCTCAAATCAACCTGCATTTACTGGAATAGTTGGCTATCATCAAAAAGATGGTCAAGGAAATATTATGAGAGTAAAATGTTTTAGTCCGTTTTGGAGACTTCAATTCAGATTTCACTTGCTCAATCACTATCTAAAAACGAATTCTTCAACAGGAAATGACTATAAGCAATCAGAATTAATATGGAAACTTATTGATCTTATTAATAATGCTTTTGGTTTATCCGTTTCATTCACAGGAATTTCTCAAGGAACGTTCTATGACGTAGCAAATGAAGTTGTCATTGCACCATATTTCCAGCCAAAAGGAGCAAATACTTGGGTTGAAATTTTCGATGAGATTTTACTGCGACCGGGATCTGTAGATTTAATTCCTAGATATCATCACACAGCAGGTAATTCTACATTAATGTATCTTGATACCGCCCTTAAAAGAGGAGCAGAGAGAAGTACAACATTTACATATAGAACAGCAACTCCTTCTAATTGTATAAATGTCGTAGAGGAAGAGTTTGTGTCTCCAGGCGAATTTGCAAATTATGTATGGGCTGTTGGAGCGGGTGGTCCAAATTCAGGAAAAGTAGCAGTATCACAAGATAATTCAGCTCTTGATGAAGGTTATAACGCTATAGGAATTTATATGAGAAGAGTAGATAAGCCAGACATTAAGAAAGTTGGGATATTAAATGGTCCGCAAGGGAAGCCAACCGATCTAAGAGCTATTTCACAGGCAGAATTAGAACGCTCAATTGTTCCTAAGTTAAATTATTCTGTTTCTTTATCTCCTGCCGCTAATATTTATTACGGAAAAGACTTTTCTATGGGAGATGTTGTTAATTTAACAGCAACCAAAAATGCATTAAATGTTAATGAACAACAAAGAATATATCAATGCGTTCTCTCAATTTCAGATAATAACATGGAAACTGCCGCTCCTTTGCTTGCGCCAGATTTTTATGGAAAGATTATTTAATCATGCCTAAGACGCCCGATTTAAATATTGATAGAACTATTGGAGAATTAATTGCTTCTCAAAGAAAGCCGCAACTTCTTCCTGAGACTGGTTGGGCTAAAGTTTCGTTGACAATTGGATACGAAGCTTCTACTCCTAAAGGTTATTTTATTGGGATTGGATTTACTAATTCTTGGATAAATGCAACCCAAGCAAATTCTGTACCTGCCAGTTGGTATTTGTCTGATGATGGAGAAGTTAGATTGAGAGGAAAAATAAGAGGAGGAAATGATGATACTGTTGCTTTTGTTTTGCCGGAAGATGTAAGACCAGAATATGCAGAAACATTTGTAGCTCCCGTAGATGAAAATGGAAATGTTGATCTATCTGGAATAAAGTACAGAGCCTGGGGAGAGGGAGATACTGAGTCATAATGGCCGGGGGCTATAAAAGAATAAAAATAGACACAGATGGAAGTGTTCAAATTTTAAGTGGAAGCATTATTGCTTATCATATAAAAGTTTTTTCTGATGCACAAACAATTACTACTGGAGACGGAAAATTTATTTTTGCTATTCCGGAAGATGTAGGCGGAAGTATTCTTTTTGATGTTGAATTAGATGTTACAACAGTATCATCTTCTGGGATAGTGCAAGTTCAAGTTAGAAATATCACTCAAGCAGTAGATATGCTTTCTACAAGAGTTCAAGTAGATGTAAGCGAATTTCATTCAAAAGATGCCTCAACACAACCAGTTATTGATGCCAACAATAACGACGTTGCACATGGTAACCGTATTGCAATAGATGTAGATGCGGCAGGCACAGGAGCAAAGGGTTTAGGAATAGTTCTTATATTCCAAAAGTAGAATACTATGGCTTGGTCACATGTAGCTAATCGAGGTACTGCTCAGAACAAAACGTCAAGCGCGACGTTTTCAATAAGTCCGACTGCAACCATCTCACCGGGTGCTATTTTAGTCCTCTGGGTTGCGATGGATAATAACAATAACAGCACGATTACAGGACCGGTGGGCGATCAGCTCATCGTTGAGGATACAGCAGGGAACGCATGGGCGAAAGTATTCGAAGCACAAGATGCTAGTTCAAATAACCGTTGTCAAGCCTGTCTCGCAGTATGTCAGGTTAAGAATCAGCTAACAACGAGTCATTCAATTGTAGTAAGTCATGCATTATCGAATCGCGTAGCGAAAGCAATGTCTCTAGAAGAGTTTTCTTTACCAGATGGACAAGTATGGTCAACCAGTGGTAGGGCGATCCACCGTCATGATCGAGGGGTAGATCCTGGTGGTATCAGTTTTGGCACAATTCCGTTAACAGAACACTTGTTGCTTCATCTACTAGCTGGCGAAGGACCAGACACTGATGCATATACGTGGGATTCGGATTATACCCAGATTACCGGCACCGGAACAACCGGAGGTGCGGACGAATCCAACATGCATATCCGAGGTGGATATCGCATCGCTACTGTAACCGGAGATACCGTTGATGTTACTTCGGATACTGCTGATCGAGATTATACTCAGGGGGTCGTGGCACTTTTAGCATTTACTTCAGGCGAATTCCCAGAAACTTCTGTTCTCGATGACTTCAACCGTGCTAACGAAAGCCCACTCGGAGGCGGATGGAACGTGGGTTGTCGTTCCACACTCTCTCCGAATAACAATCTTCAGGTCACTTCCAATCAAGCAGCAACCACTGGTTCCGGGACAAACGGTCAACTCTGGAGTACGATCTTTACCACTATTGATCAAGATGCATGGGCTACAATTGCAACCCCGCCGGGAGCTGCGGGACACATCGGCGTGCTGACAAATGGGCCTGATAGTGGTATAACCCACGCCTGCAACACAGTTTCGGCTGACTGTCAAGCGGTTATATGGAGAGTAGGAGATGGAGATGGTGTCCCTCCGGCTCGTCTGTTCCTTACAAGAGGCGGCGGCGGAGGTGTAGTAGAAACTGCTTGTCATATAGTTGTTTATGGTGTTGGAAACCCATCTGCCGGATACAAACTAGGACTACGGCGGAGAAGTGGCATCAACGAAATATGGTGGGACAAAGGATCGGGATGGGAGTACGCCGGAGTAGCCTACTATGACAATCAATTCTCTCAGGGGCGTCTTGGATTGGTATTCACAGATTCAGGAACACGGGCGGATGACTTCGGTGGCGGTATTCCCTCACCAGCCTTCGTTCCACAAATCATTCGTAGAACTTTCAGCTAAATAATAATTATATGTTATAATATTTATATGCAAGAAAGATTATATAGCATTGGGGAAGTCGCAGACGAATTAAATCGTGTTGCACACACAATAAGAATTTGGGAATATCAAGGAAGACTGCCCGAACATTTGCTACCATTAAGAGATGAAAGAGGCTGGAGATGGTGGTCCAAAGAACAAGTGGAGCAACTAAAAGAATGGATTATAAAAGAAGATTTGCGCCCAGGGAAGGGGCTACCGTCAATGAAAAACGGGGAATTGCAAGGAAATTAATTGCTTTGGGAGTAATTGTCATTTCTATATTGACATTTAGTGTTAAACCGAGTGAAGCACGACCAAAAATACAGACTATAAATTATGCCATTAATTTAAATTGGTGTGGACATGTTAAAAGATATTGCAAAGCGGGCAGACAGGCATTAGAAGTTGCAAGATGTGAAACAGGAAATACTTTTGATATCTGGGCGGGATATGGAAAACATCAATACCTTGGTTTGTGGCAGATGGGGAATTATGAAAGAAGACGTTTTGGGCATGGCTGGAATGCATGGGAACAAGCTAAGGCGGCGCATAAATATTATGTTGTTTCAGGAAAAGATTGGTCACCTTGGTCATGTCGATGGGCCGCTTACTAAATGAAGTCAGAAGAAGAAGCTCGTAATACATATCGCTCATATATTGAATTATGGGCTTGCTCTAACTTCAGCAATAAAAGCGACAAAGATATCCTTTATGGTGCAATTCTCGCCTATGGAAGAGTATTGGAATTTAACTTAAAAAAAATAAAAAAAGATATGAATTTAGCGAGGAACAAATACCTTAAACCTTAACTCTCCATTTCTCTTCAAATCTTTCTTTATTTATATTAAAACATTCTTGCTCGCCAAATTGTTTCATAGTTAACCCTCCTCCATCCTTATGTTCAATCTTTACATCTAAAGATATATGAACTTCAACATTATCTCTTTCTATTCTTTTTATTAAATCATCATCTTCAAAGTATCCAGGAAAAAATCTTTCATCATAAAAATATCCATCCTTTTCTAAGAAACGATTGTATATTTTTCTGGGAACACAAAAGAAACATCTTGGCATATAATCTCTTGGTTCGGGAATAATTAAAGGAACAGTTATGGCATTTGGTTCTAGCATTTTTTCTAAATTGCCATTAATAACTTTCGTATCATTATTTATAACAAAAAGATAATCTCCTCTTGCTTTCTCAAGACCTGTGTTTACAGATTTTGCATATCCAATTTCATCTAGAACTATTATTAATTCAAATTTAGATAATTTTCCTTTTAATGAATTCAAGCATTCTCTCAGAACTTCATTTGTATTAGATAAATCAAGATGAGGAATAATAATGCTTATTTTATTCATTTTCTTTTTAAGTATCCCATTGGATTGGCTGTAATCATAAATCGTTCACGCGAATGATCGACTTCAAATTCTGGGTGTTCAGATAAAAATGCTTCGCAGGCTTCATAAGGACCAGGACCATATTCGGGGTGAGTAGGGTGTCCATTGATAATTCCGTCTTCAATGATCATATATGAGCCGGGACTAACGAAATTGTGGTATATAATCATTTCGTGATATACGTGATTCATATCATGTAGCGAGTCTAGATTAACAATTACATTATCATTGGGCTTAATAATTCTATTAAGTGTCGGAATAATATCTGTAGAAAGACTGTCCCCTGTTAAAAATATTACATTTCTATCTGTTTCTTTTGGTTTATTAACATCAATAGAAATAACTTTTCCTGATTCATCTCCATGTATTAATTTCATCATATCCGCCCAAAAAATAGCACTACCACCTTCCAAAGAACCAGTTTCGATGACAACAGTTGGCTTAATTTCATATGCTATTTCGGAGTAAATAAACAAATCAAGAGGATTTTTTTGAATTCTTCGGCCCATCCAAGTATTGGGAGTAATTGTATTTACATCATAGAAGAACAGCCATTTAAATTGTTCCGCTATTGTTTCTTTGTGTGCCTCAATTTCTTTCCATGTGTCGCTCATAATAGTTTTATTCCTTTGATTTTTGTTGTTTGTTTTTAAAAAATGCTGTCAGTCCAGATATTTCCAACAATTCAAACTCTTCTGGAATATCTTCTGCTCTTATTTCTATTTCAAAATCATGAACAACCAGAAAATCATTATCAGAAAGATATTTTGAATATTCTTTTACTTCACGGGGCTTGTTGCCGTTATCACAAAAGAGAACTAGTGGCTTTGGTGCTGTTTCAATTAGTTCTTTAATAGTATCTTGTTTCGAAAAAATATCTAAATTTATAAAATCGTCAATAAAATCTGATGTATCTTTATTATCTATAGTTCTTCCCCAGGGTATCCACTTTCTCAAGAATTGATAAAAAGCTCCAGATCCTGTTCCTAATTCTATAATTGACTTTGGCTTAAATGTTGTTATAAATTTTGTCCATCCGATAATATCAAGATTATGTTGAGCAGCACCTTCCATCGGCTCTACTCCTATTTCTAATTGTTTCTTTAATTCAGCAGCAATATCTATTGCTGTTCTATCATTTCTGGATTCCATATTCCCTTATATTTAATTAAATATTTATTTTCTAGTTTTTGTCTTAGTTTGCCAAACTTCTCTTCAAATATATCTTGTGAGCCTAAATTCGGCAATAAGAATGGAGTAATGTTATCGTCCATAGAAAAATAATCAAAATTCCAAAAATCCCATTCATAATCTACAGCTTCTCTTTTGTTATGAGCTATTGGTATTTGTATTTTGTCTAATGTTTTTCTTCTATATTTAACAAGATAGCTATCTGCCTTGGCAGCTATCATTACACTATGTTCTAACCACTCTATGAATAATTTATCAAATAAAGACAAATCTTTAATTTCAACTGTGTCTTGCATTAAGAAGAATTCATCGTAATCCGTATTCTCATACATCCATTTGATACATCCTATTTCCCAATTGTCGTTATAGAGAATTATGATCGGATATTTAAAGAATCCTTTAATGCTGTTCAAACAATTTTCAAGAGCTCCAGGCGCATTGTGATGAGTATAAATTACTATTGCCTGCTTCATATTCTTTCCTTAATGCGCGTGGTACTCACACCGCGAGTTCGTGGAACATAAGCAAGAGATATTTCATGCTCATTAAGCCACTCTGGAGTAAAATCCATTTGCTCGCAATAATTTTTATTTAGCCAGTCCATTCCTATAACAATTATGTCTGGATTAACTGCAATAACTGTCTGCTTACTGTCTCTTCCCCCTATATTCAAGATGACTTCATCGACATATTTACAAGCTTCTAGTACATCTTTGCGCTCATCATAACTCATTACTGGAGATTTTCCTTTAAATTCCTTTACAAAATGATCAGAATTTAAAGAAACAAACACTTTTCCTTCTTCTCCTGCAAGCCTGCGACAATACTCTAATAATTCTACATGTCCTGTATGAAAAAGGTCGAATGTTCCTCCTGTATAAATGATGTTTTTCATAATAAAATCTGTATCTCTTTAGGTAATGGCCTATAAATTGTTTCAAAAAATTGGCTAGGAATAACAGGATGTAAATATTTATCCCCCGGTTTCCAATCTAACCAGACCTCATTATACCAATTAGACAATATCTCTTCCTTGTGTTCTGAAATATCTATTTTCATTTTCATTGCTTCATCATTCCGCACATAAGATAAATGATGTAGATGTGCTCTAGTTGATTTTCTTTTTTGTGAGTCTGAAAGCCTGCTCCAAGAAAACTTTTGATCTGTCTTCATTGCAACGATTGGATTATCTGGTTGTGGATCGGGAAGAATTAACCATTCATAAGTTTTCCAATACACGCTCATATTGGGAGCAATAATAACATCATAATTATTGTCAATAGAATTTAACAAAACATTAATATCTTCTTCAGTATAAAATTCATCAGAATCAACTATAAGCGTCCAATCAAAATTATTTTCTCTTAGGAAGTTTAGGCCAAAATTTCTTTGTTCTGAATCTGAATTCCATTCCCCTCTTAAAACTGTTGCTTCATAATTTTCTGCTATTTCGTCAGTATTGTCTTTTGGCCAATTTCCGCGCCAAGGACTGTTAGAACAAATCACTATATGTTCGAGATCGAATGGATAAAACTGCTCAAGACAGCCCTTAATTAATCTTGGTTCATTAAAAACACTAGTTAATACTGCTGTCTTTATAATTCTCTCCGCAATATAGACAACCAATTTTTGTCCACCAAGGCCAATGTCCACACAAAATTAGATGCGGGATATTTAAAATATAATATTTTATTGCGATCTTCTCCACTTTTCTTCATGAAAATAACGATTATTAAAGCGTTCTAATTCTTCTTTCTCTTCTGGCCATATTTCTCTATGAGGGATTCCCACGGCATGATTCCTTTTATCAAGTACGCACGAAGATCCAAATTCTTTTTCACATGTTTTGGCAAAATCAATATTCTCATAAGCCATTCCTTTATCATATTCCAAATCCCATCTTGCTCCCTTCCTAAATAATTCTACAGGAATAGCTGCCCAATTTGCTTCCCAATGTTCCGCTGTACAACTAGTAATGGCGTTAGAATCTTCTGTTGTGTATATATGTGTATCTCTAACATCATGCCAACTAATACCTATAGGACGCCCTGTAAGCGGCTTTTTAAAAATGCTGAACAAGCCAGATGTATCTTCAATCTCGTCGTCTCTGGGCGCTTCTGAGAGCGATACAAGACCTGTTATGAGGGAGCTTGGAAAGGTTTGATGAACCTGCGCGAACATTTCAATACCATTATCAGGAATCCATAAATAATCTTGCATACTTATAAGTAAATCAAAGTTCATATCTATAGCTAAATCCGCCGCATTATTATATGCTTGAGCAAGAGCTCGTTTGTTCCCAGGAATAACATTACATTCAACAAAAACAATATTGTCAATCATTCCTTGTTCTTCATAAATGGGAATTCTTTCTTGCATCAACTCATCAGCTAAAATCCAAAGATATGGATATGTTTGCCGCTTTAAAGAGAAAATGCTGAGATCAATCCCGAACCTATTCGTGGGAGTAAAGACTGCTACATTTTTCATTAGACTAGAGCTAATTCTTCTTCTAATTCAACTTCAGCGCCGTGTGAGGGCTTCTTTGGATGTGGACGATTCGGAACTAAAGAGCCGCCGCTATCTTCCCAATCTTCCTCGTCATCAAATTCTTCATATTCATCATCAAGATAGAACACTTCATCATCCAAATCGAATTCTTCTTCCCAATATTCTCTGTCAATCCATTCATTCATTTATTATTTCACCTCAATTCCAAGCATTTTCATTCTATATTCCATTTCAAGTTTAGCCATCGCTGGACTCCAAGGAAAAATAGTTTGATCTAAAGTTTGAAATCCGTTATAAGAAGGTTGAAACATCATTAAATCTCTTATTTCAGTATACAACAATATATTGTCAGCAGCTTTTACTTCTCTCGGCATTTTTGAATTAAGATTAAATTTCTCACATATTGCCTTCATAATCTTATCTTCTACTTCAGAAAATATATTTAATTCCTCCATTGCTTTTAATGGCCGAGGAAGGTCTACCAAATATGCTTCCGTTGCATCATGAAGTAACCCCCATTTTCTATTTTCGGGCGACAAAATATCATGAACTCTGCAACTATGCTCAGCTACACTATAAAAACTTCTCGTGTGACCAGTAAATCTACATTGATTGCTTAACGCGTGACATATATCAATAGGATCAATGTCTTCTGGTTTTGGATCTAACGGATAAAACCATTTGCCAGAATATGTACTAATTCTGCCTGGTATTGATTTTTCTTCTATTGTTTTCATGGTGCCCATAATAGCATAAATTATAAAAATATGTGTTAAGAAATTAATGCGGGGAAGTCGTGCGGCTCAACTTCCCCGCTAAACGGGAGCTGAATTCTTCAGGCGGGGACGATACCTGAAGCGCTCAACCGTTTCTCTCACCTACAGGGTGAGATATTGTAATTCACAATAAAATTTTTGGAATTAATTCTTTTGGACAGCCCTTATCTAATAAATCTTTTATCTCATATGGAGATATTGAGGACTTAAGAAGATCCTCAATATATCCACAATCGTCTCCTAAAAATTCCTTGAACCTCAGTTTTCTATTGTTATATAATTGTTGTTTTTCTTCTTGGAATTTTTTTTCGATTCTGCCTATTCTTTGTTTATTCATTATGGATTAGGTAATTCTCCAGGCGTTACAAGTCCTTGAACCGCTCTAAATCCAGTCATTAATGCACCTACAACCGCACCAGTTGCTAATGATTTGGCAGTTGTAAGATCGGGAGCACTTAGAACTCCAACGAACGATATTAGGAACGCTCCTAAACCAGCCTGTACAAATGCATCTAAATAAGCACCAAAAGGTTGACGAACATATGAACCGAATCTAAGTTGCGGAACAAATTCCTGAAGTACCTTCACTCCTGCCGCTACTGACGCAAATAATGCTGCAACTCCAAGTGCAAATGCTTCATTAAGATTTGGAGCTGCAAGAATTCCGGTCGAGAGTGCTAAAGTAGAAACTGCAAAAGCTGCAAGAAACGCTCTTCCCGCTGATGATAATAATTCTTTAAAATTCATTTTCACCTCCTCCTTATTCTATACGAAAAATCAATCTTTCTCTATGAGGAGAAGTTCCAATTATGAATCCATTAAGGATTCCACCAACACCCTCATAAATTCCAGTTCCACCTGTCACGACAAAAGTTAATTTATCTCGTTTTGAACTTCTTGAACCTTGTATAGTTATTTTCCCTAAAGGTAAATTATATATTCCATGACACTCTAACACTCCTTTTCCTAAGATTCCGCTTTCTCCCACAGAAGTACAAATAATATAGGAATTTCCTATTTTTTTGCCTGTTGAATCTAGAAGAAATTGAGCGTAAACTGAGCGATCACCAATATTCAATCCTTCTGTTTTTGTTTTAAAATCAACTGCTCTTACCCGAACATATCCAGGGTCACCAAAAGCAACAGAATTCTGAGTATTTCCAGTGTGCATACCAAGTATAAAAATCAAAATCGTTATTATTGCTACGCCAAAGTAAGTATATAATTTCATTATCCAGAATTTAATGGTGAGCCAAATATGTTAGTTACTAGTTCTTCGCAATTTTGAGAGGGAGATAGAGTATTAATAAATCTAATAATAAATCTTTTTGATTCTGAATCAAGGTTTCCTTCTTCTATTGCGAGTTGTATCAATTCTTTATTTTCACTGTTTTGTTCCAAGCAGTTGTCATATACTAATCTTTTTCTATCTTCTTGAATATCTTGAACTATTTTTCTATTTTCTATTAATAAAAGCGACATAGTTATTGTCGCGGCAATAACAATAGCTAAATAAGCATATTTAAGTATTGACAATCTTCTTTCTGAATCTAATCTTGTCGTACCTCCTGCGCCTCCCTTACCGCCACGACCTCCTTTGCCGCCGCCACCGACTCCTTCTTCGCCAGGTTCGCCGGGTTCACCGGGCTGTCCTGCCAATAAATTTGTTTTATTGGCTTGCTCATAACTTCTACCCAACAATCTTCTTTTGCTAGCCATATTTATCTATTACCATTCTTCTTATACCCAAACAAAAATCCTGCAACAATTAACATTACTGGAGTAATTATAGCAAGTGCATTATATTCTTTAGTCAAAACACTTGATATTGCTACTATAGACCATACTCCAGCAACCGCCAAAGCTAAAATTGTAGTTAAAGTTTCTTTACTCATGATTACGGCTCCATGCACCTAAATAAAATCCTAGCGCAAAAGAAGCCGCACAAGATAATATATAAAACAATAACCAATATGAAATTATGCTTGCTGCTATCATTTTATGCTGTCTTCTATAAGTTTATTCCATTTTTTGTACGCATCATTCCAATTATATTTTAATGCATGTTTTCTTCCTTTGCTTCTTATTTTTATTAATTCTTCATCCGTTGCTTGATCAACTAAATATATTAAAAGATTAATCCATTGATTTTGATAATTAAGATTCATTGGCCAACCCTCAATACGAAGGTCTTTAATAGCAATTGTTTCTTTCAGGGCTGCTAATTCAGAAGTTACTGGAATAACTCCTGCCGCCTGAGCTTCAAGAGCAGTAATACAACATGTTTCCATAAATACTGTTGGATATGCCCAGAAATTAGAATTATACATTGCCTTTACTAATTCTTCTTGATTTACTCTTCCATGAGTAAATATTCCGCCTTCTTCTCTTCCTAAGTTATTTATTTGCTCTATAATTGACGCCTTAAAATGTTCTAAGTAGTGAATTTGTCCCGATTGACGATAAATATTTATAATTTTGTCGATCATGTTCCAGCCATAATAAATATGAGCTTCTGCTTTAGGCCATCGCTCTCTAATAAATGGCCAAAGAGAAAGAAGTGTATCTAATCCCCTATCTGGAGAAGATGAATATATAAATTTTGGCTCTCTAGATACATCTTGCGATCTATCTTTTTCAAATCTTTCTATGTTTATTCCGTTTGGAATTGTTATTAATCTATTCTTACTTATTCCATATAGCTTATGTAAGTGATTTATATGCCATTTCGTCAATCCAATTATATAATCTGGTCTGTCAATAATTGGATTTAAACCTGATCCTACATTTACATCATGCATCCATAAAAGTTTCAATTTCGCGTTAATATCAACTTCAAAAGGAGCCGGTGATCTAGAAGAAATAAAAACTGTAAATTTTTCTTCTGGTAAAAGCTCATTAGAGTCCCAATATTCAACATTCTCATATATTCCCCTGTATGTTCCTGGAGTTCCAAATACAACGGTTCTCCAACCGTCAGCAGCAAATCGTTTTGTTAATTCCATCACGCAAAGCTCAGCTCCTCCAACTCCGCTTTCTTCTGCAATTTTAGGATGCCAGGCTTCTGGAATTGGTGGAATATAAAAACAAATACTTTTTTCTGGTTTAGTTCCTCTTAGTCTCTTCCTTTCATCTTTTGAATCGTCCTGTTTTCCTTCTTCATGATTTTTTAAAATTTTTATTTTTTCATCTAGTAATCCACTAGGAGGATTCCAATATTTTTTAGCTTTTCTGTAGTCTTTTATTGCTTGATTGAATTCTCCTAAATGTTCTTCTGCCATTCCCCTAAGAAAATAGGGATAAAATGTAGTATTCATAGTTTCGATAGCAGAAACTGTTATTGGCTTGGAAAGTTTTGTTGCAACATCAGCAAAAGCTTTCATTCTAGGATAATCTTCTAATTCCATGCAGCTTTTTGCTGCTCCAATATATCCATCCGGCCACCCAGGATATATAGCAATACAGTCTAAATCAGAATTTATAGCTCTTGCATGATCACCTTTCATTCTATAAAGTTCCGAAATTCTTATTTGTGCCAGATAATAATCATCATTTATTTCTCCAGAGAGAGCTTTATAATTTTCGAAAGCAAGAATAGCTGCATCTGCTAGTTCTTTCTTCTTAGGTCCCATTGATTCGGCGTCTGCTTCCGCCATTGTTTCTCCTGCAAAATAAAAGAATGCGCGAGGTTCTTCTGGATTTTCCTTGACCCATTTTGCAATTATTCTTCTATTTCTTTGACGAGCTCCACGATCTTCTCCGCTTTTTCTTTGATGTTCTATCCACAAATCGTTTCTTCTAGAAAATTGAATTCCAGGTTCGCCCGCACATACTTCATGAATTGGATATTTCCATTCCCACTTTGCGGATGTTGATAAAATTCTTTCACGCCACTGTTCTACTACAACTTTTCCTGAAGATGGTTCTATAGCATAATCATATCTGACAAAGACTCCTTTAGAATAAGGATCTATATCTAAAAGAATATCTTTTAGAGTTTTTCCGTCTTCAACTCTAAAAATGTCATCTGAATCAACCCACATAATCCAATCAAATTTATCTTTTGGAACCATATTAAATGATTGGTTGCGAGCTAGAGCAAAATTATCATCCCAAACAAATTTCTCAATAGTGATAGGGATATTCAGAATATTCAATTCAAGCGTAAGAGATTTATAGCTCTCTTCGTTTTTGCCATTATAGGCAATAAAAATTTCATCCACATGTAGCTCTAATGAATGAAATAATCTAACTATCTCGTCTGCATGATATGCGTCCCCAAGAATTAAGCACGCAGCTACCGCAACTCTATTCTGTGTTGTCAATTTCTTCCTCATCGTGTTTTACATTGCGTCCAAGAATAATATTGAAGAATTTTCTTAGTCCGCTTCTTTCATCATCTGTAAGATTAACATCGCTCAGTTTTTGTTGTTTATTTGATTGATCAATAATTCCTTCGATTGCTCTATTTTTAAAGTCAAGATCGCGTTGTTCCGTCATCTCCTTTAGTCTTCTTTCTAGGGCTTTGTGAGTAAGAGTGGGAATACCAAGTTCTTTCAATACCGCAATCATATCTACTTCTGCTATTTCTCCACGAGAGTTTGCTATACCGCCAATGATTAATCTTAAAGTTTCAACATCCTTAGGGTCAAATCCTGTAGTAACTTTAGTACAACTTGGCCCTCCAGAACCATAATTGGCTTCTAAAAGTTGAGGAATCATATATCTATTAATAAGATCGTCAATTTCTTCCATCACGACTGCTTGAGATTCAAAGAATATATCTCCCATTTCTTTAGCAACATTTCTAGAACTCGTTCCTCCGCCACCCTCAACGAGAGCTTGTTCGGGAATTAAAATTGATCTAAGTTTTTGAATATCAAGATATTCAAAGGCTTCATTGAGAGCATTAAAGTTGGCTTCAGATTTTAATTGTTCTACTGCCCATCTTCTTAGAGATGTTGCTCTTTCATCGGCTGCATTTCTTACAGTATCTCCAGGAATGGCGGCGTTTGCACCACTTCTAAGTTGTTCAGCAAGATTAAGAGCTTCAGTTCCTAAGTCAACTGGATTACCTTCAATGTCAAACACGTCTTCAGTTGGATAGAAGACCATAACTGGAGGGTCGCCCCATTTTTCAAATGCTCTGTCTGAAAGACCAAACTTATACCAATAACTCCACCAAAATCTATACGCATATCCAATTCTTGGATATCCAAACAAACTTCCAAATTCAGAATCTTTTTCGTTTGTGGCCCAAAGCGCCCAATCTAATGGAACATTTGCTGGTCTTCCCGTTCCTCCTCCAAACGAAAACGAACTAAATGAAGAAAATCCAGGAATAAAATCTATGCCAACGAATTCACCTTTTGAATTAAATTTTGGTCTTGCATATCTCGGGTTAAGAGGAGTGAATGGTTTCCATACCAAAGCTTTAACATTCTTATCTGGCCATACTTCTTTGTCTTCATTTGTTTCCGGGTCAATATATGTCCAATCCGGCTGTATATATTCAAATCTCTTAATAATTGGACTAAATCCATAATCAAAACAATTTGCCCACGCAAGAATAAAGCGACCATATATTCTTCTCAAAGCATAATCTATAAATGCTGCTCGCTGAGGATCTGTGGACTCAATATGCCAATGTGCTCTAACAAGAGGAACTTTACAAAACAAAAGTCCAAAAGCTAGAATAGGATCGCGCCTCATTTGTTCTAATTTATTTAGAGGAATTTTCGTAACATTAAATGGTTGTCCAAGCCACTCTGCCATATCTCCCCACTGAACCCACGACTCTGATTGTGTCTGTGTCGTTACAAATTTTCTATCTTGTGCTAATCTGGCCGCAAGTTTCTTTTGTCTTTCAACAGACGCATTACTTTTGATTGAATCAATCAAATTAACCATTTTGCCTACTTGTGAATAATCGACATTAGTCATCTAAATCCTATCCGCGAGGTAAATATCTTGGCGCACTACTTTTAACCACACTTTTAATTATATGTTTTTTTGCTCCATATTTAGGAGTAGTTTGTGTCTTTGAATGTCTATTAATATATTTTATGTTCTCCATAGCATATCTAAAATCTGACATTGCATGATTAAAATCGTCAACTGGCTCTTCCGGTTCATCAATTTGTCCTGGCTTTCTTCTTTTCCACGGCCAACTTTCTATTTCAAGAACAAACATCGGACATTTTTTAACATCTACAAAAAATTTATCATCTTGCAAAAATGTCGTACAAGTTTTAATATGTTCTTTTACTTCTCTTGTTACATAAAATACAGTTTTTAATGGTGGGTTGTGAGTAGCCCAATCTAAACGAGCGGCTTTCGCTGCAATATCTGCAAATCTTTTCTTTACTCTAAACTTGGGATACTTTCTCTTCCATCCTTCTTCTTTTTTAATTACCATATTAGCTAATTCATTATTTCCTATTTCCGCTTTATAAATTTCATCAAAACACACTACTGTTCCTTCTGTTAATCTTTTTATTGGTTCTTCTGTTCCTTCTTGATCAGACCCGTAAATAATTATATCTTTATTCAATACTTGATACCAGTGAACCGCATGAGGATTGGTTCCTCCGTAATCGGTTGATGAATATATATCGCCATTATCAGGATCGGGTTCATAAAATTTTATTCCATATCTCTGCTTGGTAAACATAGGAAATATGAGTCCGCCGACTTCCGGCTTAGAACATTCCTTTTGAGCTTCCCATGTATCTCTATCATTTTCTAAAAACTTTTTATGAATATCCGAAAGCGAGGTAAATCCATTTGATCTAGCAAGCTTTCCCTTACAAACATCGCTAAATCTTCTAGGAGATTCATCATCCCATGTTCCTTTTACAACAGTGTGACAAGAGCATTTTTCTTTTTCAGGTAAATTTGGATTAGTAATACGACAATTTGGAACTTTTTCTGCTACTTCAAACACGCACCATGTATATTTTTTATATGCAGGCTGAAATCCATTTCTTTCTGCTTCCTCTATTTCCTCAACCAATTGCTGCATTGGTCCATGAGCCCATTTTCTAGTTGAAGTGATCCAATCTTGAGCTTTAATTTCTCTTACTATTTCTTGTCCATTTTCATTTATTTCCACAAATTTTGTCGAAGAAGAGATATTATTTGCTTCTTTAAACACTTCAGCGTCCATAAGTTCAACTTCATCTCTATGAAGTTTTGGCCCATGTGGACCATTAACAGCAGAAATAGTTCCAGGAAGAATTTCTACTGTAGACCCATTAGTAAATTCCGTTTTTTGTTGAGTAGTTTTAGTTATACTCGGATGTTTATCAATACTTGGAACTTTTCCGTGGTATTTCAATAGTTTTTTTAAGTTCTGATATGCTCTATCTGACTGTGCCCAAATACCACCAACAGTAATACTTTCACATCCTGGTTTAAAAAGGCTGTTCAAGAGATGAATAAGAGCGGAAGCCATAGTTTTGCCTCCATCTCTGGAGGCAACAGCAATAGCAGAATCTACACGCTCAAAATATATATCTGCTACAAATTCAAAAGGAGATTGATGATCATCGCAAACAGCAACTCTAGGTATATTCAAACCTAAATTATCTTTTATCCATTTATGTAATTGGTCGTCTGTTTGTGGGCCGAGAGTCTTATTCTTCTCTATAAGGAGTTTCAGATTCTTCGCCAACTCTATCTGTTTCTCCTTTGGTAATTTCAATAAGCTCTCCCTCGATAAACGGAAGCTCGATGATTCCTTCATTAGTTAATTCCATTAGTTGATTATAAATTAGCTCGGCTAGATCATGTCCTCTCATTTCTTCTAGATGAATCTCTTCCTCTATTTGTGCTATTCTCTCTTTTTCTTCTGTATCTAGAAGCGTTTTTGCGGCGGATATTCTATTACCCTCTTTTCCGTCTCTAACAATTTCAATAAGACTGTCAAATATAGCTTGACCTTCATTTGCTACTTGTTCGGCAACTATTTCAGATGCTCTTCTTTTTCTAGGCCGTCCTTGGCCTCTTCCTCTCCCTCCAAAGCGTCCCTCTTCAACAAGTTTTAGAGCAACTTCTCTTTGCTGCTCTCTTCTTTCTGGAGTCCAATCACTAGTCATATACAATAGTTTAACTGATTTTATAAGTCTAGACATTAAAAAAGGGCGTAATTACCCTTAAACCTATCTAATTTTTCCTTTATCTATTTTATTTTTCTTCTATTGTTTTTTCTTTTCTCTTTGATTTTTCTCCTTTAGACTATTTCTTCGGATTCGTTTCGCTAACGCTCAACTCATCCTTAGAAATAGTATGTTAAGCCAAATTTTAATTTTGTCAAGGGTACGAGCGCAAGCTTAATGAAACCTTAACACAAAGTCCACTACGTGAATCTGCTATCATGAGTTATCACTTAAATTTGGACGCGAAAGGACGCGAATGGATTGGGAAAGACAGTTGATTGACTCTATTGCTAAGACGGGACAAATTAGTAATTTAATGTCAGAGGGGATTAGAGAAGATCATTTTGAAAACGAAAGTAATGGAGAAATTTTTAAGTTTTTAACAGAGCACTATAGAGAATATAAGATTCCGCCAATTTTTGACACAGTACAAGCGGAATTTCCTTTACACGCTTTTGAGCCAACAGGAGAGTCTGTTCAATTTCTTATTGATAAATTTAAGAAACAAGTCTTAAGAAGATATGCGGCCGAATCTTTAATAGACATAGCTGAAAAATTAGATGATCCAAAAAATGAAGAAGATATTGATTCTTTATTTATGGAACATTCTAGGAGATTAGCAACTGTTTTGCCAAAAGCAAAACTTCACTCATTCAAAGACATTGAGCATAGAATTGCCGAATATGAAAGATGGAAGCCAGAAGATGATGTTGGAATCAGAATGGGAATTCCAGCAATAGACAATGTTACGCTTGGAATTCAGCCTCATGAATATGTAACAGTCTTTGGGCGAACAGGAATTGGCAAAAGCATTTTGTCTCAGTGGATGTTGTTTAATGCCTGGATGCAAAATAAAACTCCAATGTATATATCTTTAGAGATGGAAGCCAATGCTCTTTTTCGAAGATGGGATACAATGTTAACTAATTTTGAATATAATGATCTTAAAGGTCATTCTCTCCGCGAAGAAAAAGTGGCGCTTTGGAAAGAAAGAGCAAAAGAAGTAATTTCTAGACCAAATGATATTATTGTTATGGATGATGTTCGTGGGTGTACTGTTGACAGAGTTTATGCTGAACTTACTCGTTGGCAACCAGATATTCTATGCATTGATTATATTACTTTAATGAGTGTTAGAAGCTCTTATAAACAGTCTTGGGAGAAAATAATGTATTTAACTCAAGAGCTAAAACAAATTTCCAGAACACTCAATATTCCCATTATTGGAGTAGCGCAAGCAAATAGAGACTCTTTTAGAGAAGGAACTTCTTTAGATAATATTGGGGGAAGTATTAGCGCTGTTCAGGATGCAGACTTAGTGTTTGGTCTTCATTCAGACGAAGAAATGAGAGAAGATAGACGAACCGAATTGAGACTGCACAAAAATAGAGACGGAATTGTTGGAAACTTCAATCTCTACTGGAAACCTGATACTATGGAATTTGGCCCATATGATGAAACAAGATTACTAAAGAGCAGAATGGAAGATTTCTTGCCGGACAACGAAAACAAAACAAGTGATTTTTATATGAATCTTGTTACCCAGGTCAAGTAAAATTAGTAGTTCATTGAAAAATTTTTAAAGGAGAATTATGACTGTATCTGAGAGGGAAGCCTCTTTTCAATTAGATGACTTGGGACAAGATGTATTTAAAAGATCATATGCTATGGATGAGAAAGAAACGTGGGAGCAAGCAGCTTTAAGAGTTGCAGAACATGTGGCGGCGGCAGAAGAAGGAGATTTAAAAAGAAAATGGCAAAAAAGATTTTTTAAAGAAATAGTTCAAAATAGATTTATGCCAGGAGGAAGAATATGGTATGGAAGTGGAAGACCTAAAGCGCAATTACTCAATTGCTTTGTTGTCCCTATCAGCGATAGCAGGGAAGGATGGGGAGATTATCTCCGGGAAAGCCTCATTATCTCTGGAACAGGCGGGGGACTCGGATGTAATTTTAGTCCAGTTAGACCTAACGGATCAGAAGTCAAAGGAACTGGTGGATTTGCTACAGGGCCAGTATCCATAATGCGGATGGACAATGGAGTTGGACTTGAATTAGTATCGGGCGGAGGAAGACGAATGGCTAAAATGTCTTGTCTTAATGTCACTCACCCAGATGTTTGGGAGTTTCTTAATGCAAAATTAGTTGACGGACAGCTTTCAACAACTAATATTAGTGTGGTCATAAATTATGATCATGATGAATTTGTAAAGTTAGTCAAGGAAGATGGAGAAATTGAACTTGAATGGGCGGGAAGAAAAACAGGACAAACAATTGAGGCTAGAAAATTGTGGAATACTATTGTTGAAAACGCCTGGAAAAATGGAGAACCAGGAGTATTAAATGGATATCAAGCAAATAGACAAAATAATATTTTTTATCATAAGCCACTTATTTCCACAAATCCTTGCGGAGAAATTTGGTTGGAAGCTTATGGGTGTTGTTGTCTTGGTGCTCTTGTACTTCCTCGTTTTGTTAGAAACGGACAATTTGATTGGGAACAACTTGAGGAAACAATTAGGGTTGCAGTTAGATTTCTTGACGATGTTCTTTCCGTCAACCAATATCCATTTGATAAAATAAAAGAAAATTGTGAAGAAGTCAGAAGAATTGGTTTAGGAGTTATGGGTCTTCATACAATGCTTCTTGAATTGGGCATGAAGTATAGCGATGAAGAGTCGTTTGTTTTTATAGATAGACTTTTTTCGTTTATTAAACATGCAGCCTACGACACTTCTATTAATTTGGCGATAGAAAAAGGACCATTTCCCGCCTTTAAACCTGAATTTATTGATAGTGGATTTATGCAAAAAATAAAGCCAGCAATCAGAAGAAAAGTGAAAGAATATGGAATACGCAATTGTGCTCTTCTTACTGTCGCCCCTACCGGAACTACTGGTATTGTATCTGGTGTTTCGACGGGAATCGAGCCGTATATGGCTCCGGTATATTGGAGAAGAATTAAAACAGTCAACGAAAAACTTGAAACAATTATTGAGAAGGTATTAGTAATTGAACCAGCTTATGAAAAATACAGAGAACTATGTGAAGGGGCCGCAGACATATCAGTTGACACTCATTTCAAAATGCAGGCAACTGTACAAAAGCATATTGATAATGCTGTTTCTAAAACAATTAATCTTCCAAATGATTTTCCTATGGAAGATTTATCAGATATTTGGCTCAGATATATTCCTTTTCTTAAAGGAACAACATTCTATAGATGGGGATCAAGAAGCGATGAACCAATTGAACCAATCCGCAGCGAGAATATTGCAAGTGTATTATCGTCAGTCCCAGAGGAAAAAATAAGAAGAAAAGAAAGAAATGGAAATGAAGCAGACTGTCAAAACGAAAGATGCGAAATAGAGTACGTAAATACATTACAATTAGTTCCGTATTATGACGAGGGGTCAAAAATGACTAGAGCAAAGAAAGCAGTAGTATGAACTTTAGAAGAAGATGTTCAATATGCGCGAGTCCTCTTGCCGGAAGAAAGGGTCATGGATTTGTAACTCAATCAGGAGTAATTTGCGGCGACTATAAGCGTCATATGCGTGTTAAGAAAGCGCAAAAACGCAGGCAATTACTTGACAAAGAGATAGAAGACATGCTAATCTTTGATTTATACGTTTCACATAAAGATAAAACTCTATTAATGGAGGTGTAACAAGGGCGGCAACTGGAAATCGACTTCGTATGAAAGATAATAATACAGCGGTTGATCACCTTATAATCAAAACAAAAATAAAAGCAAATAACAAGCTGATTACTCTCTCTAGAGGTATGAACATTGTTTCTTCTAGAGGGCTGGTATATGTCTAAACCACGGAACAGAATTAGACAAAATATATAGTTGACTCTCAGGAAAGACTGAGTGGCGGAGGGTGCCTGACGAATCGGAAAGACGATAAGGTGGAGGCAGAGACGGAGAATCAAAACTTGCGTCACGCCCCTAAAGCTGTAATAAGTTATTATTGGAAATACGGAACACGGGGGTTCGACTCCCCCGCCGTCCACTTAATGTATAATACGAGCGACCCAAGGTGTTGCCCAGGATTTATCCTGCAAGGTCTTTTTTATTCCCTTGCCACAGTAGTCCTAAAGGTAACTTAGGGTGGGAAGGGTGAAAATATTATGGAAAAATATAGAATAATTAAATTAGATAAACCTATCTTTAGATCAGGCAGAAGGATATTCAAATATGGAATATTTAGAGCAGAAGATAAATCAAAAGTATTTCTTTTTGAAGATTTAGAAACAGCAAAACAAACATTAGAAAAATTAAAATAAATTGGCGCTTGATTTTACAAAAATAGATGTAGAAGATTTTCTTTCAGAGCTTGGCTTAAATAATATTTCTGATCAAGGAAATGACTTAAGATTTTCTTGCCCATTTTCTGAGGGACATAGAAATGCAGATGCAAATCCTTCTGCTTTCATGGAAAAAGGCACTACTAGAACTTATTGTTTCGGTTGTGGTTGGAAAGGTAATGCTGTTACTTTTCTTGCCGACTTAGAAAATGTGTCTCCACTTCAGTCTGCTATATGGATTAAAGAAAGATTTGGCGATAATTTTGTAGTTAATCAAGGAAATATTTCAGATTCTGTTAAGAATTTGTTAAGAAAAAAAGAAATTTCGAAAAATGGACAAAAACTTTTTCTTGATGAGTTAGAAGCAGATAGAAGATTAGTTAATTGGGAAAAATTATGGAAACAATATGCAACTCAATCTTCTCAATTAGACTATCTTCCCGGAACAACATGGGAAGATATATTTAAAAAAGAACATAAACGAAATCCAATGTTTTATATGTTTGATAGAGGATTTGATGTTGAAACTTTAACAAAGTGGAAGATAGGATGGGATAAAATCTCTGAGAGATTTTCTATTCCTATTAGAGATGAAGAAGGAAGCCTTGTCGGATTTAAAGGGCGCTCCATGAATAAAGAACCGCGTTATCTTGCATTGGGTGGCGTTGAATATGGATTTGAGCCGTATGAAACATCAAAAATTCTTTTTGCTCTAAATAGAGTTATTAAGCAATCTGAGAAATATTTAACTGAAGCATACAAAATAATTGTTCGGGAAGGAGAACTAAATACTATTGCTATGCATAGACACGGTTTTGATAATACTGTAGGAATATCTGGGAAAAATCTATCTTTTCATCAAGCGGAATTAATAAAAAAACATGCTTCTAAAGCTGTTTTCTTTTTTGATGATGAGAGAGATGCAATTAAGGCTGCTGAAAAATTACGCTTAATTATGCCGACGAGTTTTGTTCCTTCAAACGACAAAGATCCAGCGGAAATGATGCGACAAGAAATTGCCTCTCTTCTTGCACAACAACACTCTGGTTTGCTAAAATAAGAGAGCCATATAAAACAAACAAAGGAGAAGAACATGGCTAAAGGTTTTACCGCGCTAAAGAGCGCAAAGGAAGATATTAATAGAAGAAAAGAAGAAGGGGGCAGCGGTCTTAGATATTTCAGACTCACTGATGGTGAAACTGCTGTCGTTCGTTTTCTTGAACAAGGTGATGATGTAAGTTGTGCTTGGGTTCACAATATTGATGTTCCCGGCAGAAAATTTCCTCTTCAAGTCCCTTGCCGCGACCAAGATGAAGAAGGTAGAAGAAATCTTGGTGTAGATTGCCCCGGATGCGATAAGGGATATCCTCTCAAATTTAGAGGCAAGATCAATATGATTCAGCGTGATGCTCCTATATTTGAGAAAGACGGAGAACGTTGGGTTCAAGTAGGAAGTGAAGATTCTGTAGTTGTTTGGGATGTTAGCTTCGAATCTCTACAGGAACTGCAACAAAAGGACTTCAAGTATAAAGGTCTTGGTTCAAGAGATTTCGAAATCACTAGAAGTGGTAGTGGCTTTGATACTAAATATTTTATTGAACCTGCTGATGTAGATTCTGGCCCACAACCAATGTCTAAATCAGATAAAGAACTAGCAGCAGAAAAGTTTGATCTTACAGAGCTTGTTACTCCTACTTCCTATGAGTCATGGGGAGTGTCATTTAATAAACCAAGGGAAGTAAAGACTCCTATGCGAGAATCTCCATTCTCTAGAAGTAGAGAATCTACTGATTACGAGAATGCGAGATAATGAGTCTCGTTCATCTTCATGCACATCAAGAATTTTCGCTTCTTGATGGTGTGGGTACTGCTGATATATATGCAAAGAGAGCGGCTGAATTAAATCAGTCCGCTCTCTCTATTACTGATCATGGCTCTTTGGCGGGAGTTCTTTATCATGCTCAAGCTTGTGAGAAACATGAAATTAAGCCCATTCTTGGAATGGAGGCTTATTTTACTCAAGATGCGACAAAGCATGATAAGGATCATAAAAGATTTCATTTAGTTCTTCTGGCGAAAAATTCGGAAGGCTTCAAAAATTTAATGAGACTTTCTAGTCTTTCATTTACGCCTGAAAATTTCTATTATAAGCCTTGTTTGGATTGGAGATTATTGCGTGCATATAATGAGGGACTTATTGCGTCAACTTCATGTATGAGCGGAATAATTCCTCGCGCAATTGTTGCTGGAGATGATGAAGGAGCTCGAAATTATCTTAACGTAATGCAAGATATTTTTGGCGATGACTTCTTTTTAGAAATACAACCTCACGATGATTCTGGACAAATAAGAGTAAATTCCTATCTTAAAAAGATGGCGCTGGAAGGAGGAATTCCTCTAGTTGCTACTTCTGATGTTCATTTTCCTTATTTAGAGTGGGCAGACACACAAGATATTCTTGTGATGATTTCTACTGGTCAGTCAAATAAATCAAGAGAAGATAGAGAAACTCTTCATCAAGAAATTTTTAAGTTTTCTGGAAATACTTATTGGTTAATGAGTGAAGATGAACTTAGAGAACAATTTAGAGAGTTTCACAAAACATTGACAGAAGATGAAATTAATGAAGCAATCAATAATTCACAAATGATTGCTGATAGATGCGATCATTTTTCAATAGACAAGTCTCCAAAAATTCCGAAAGCGACAAAATCTTTATTGGAAGCAGAAAGAATAATCAGAGAATGGTGTCAGGAGGGATTAGAAAGAATTGGCAAATCAAACGACTCAGAGTATGTACGAAGAATGGAAGAAGAACTCTCGGTTATGCGAAAACTCAAAGTATTCGACTATTTCGTTATTGTTGGAGATATGGTTAGATGGGCAAAAGATCAAGGAATTAGAGTGGGGCCAGGTAGAGGTTCCGCAGTTGGTTCACTTGTTAATTACCTTATCAGAATTACGGCTATTGACCCCATCGGTTATGGACTGCTTTTTGAGAGATTCTTAAATGAACACAGAAGTTCTCTTCCGGATGTTGATGTAGATTTTCAAAGCGATAAAAGAGACTTAGTAAAGCAATACCTTCATGATAAATGGGGAGAAGATTATGTTGTAAATATTTCCGCATTTCAATCTTTTGGATATAGAGCAGTAATTTCTGATGTGGCTAGAGTTATGAATGTACCATTTAATGAGGTTAAAAGAGCAACTGCTTCTATTCCCGAAAAAACATGGGGAGAAACTTTTGAAACTATAATTGCTTCTAGTAAAGAATTGCAGAAATTTTTTAATAAATATCCAAAAGTAAGATTACATGCAGAAAGACTACAAGGACAGATTAAAGGTCAATCTGAACATGCTGGCGCAGTAATTATTACTAATAAACCAGCAATAGATGTTATTCCAATAATGCGATCTAAAGATGGAGGAATGGTTACACAATGGTCAGAAAGGGCTAATGCTCAACTTATTTCTCCATATGGATTCCTTAAAATTGATTGTCTCTCAACAGA
>Ga0209640_10000082_pt1 | contig 57711 bp, 59 predicted proteins | sample RifCSP10_1_FD_184018 | JGI IMG/M metagenome (GOLD analysis project Ga0209640, IMG submission 184018) | Soil microbial communities from Rifle, Colorado - Rifle CSP2_sed 10_1 (SPAdes) (version 2) | ecosystem: Environmental > Terrestrial > Deep subsurface > Rock core/Sediment | place: Rifle...
TTTAAGTCTGGCATCTTGTCTTCAGCAATAGCTCTAATTTGTTCCCAAGTAACACTAGCTACTTTTTTACGATTAGGCTCACCAGAACCAGATTTTAGCTTTGCAGCTTCCAATAACTGAACAGCTGCAGGCGGAGTTTTAACAACAAATTCAAATGATTTGTCTTTATACACAGTAATTTGTACTGGGCATATTTTGCCGGGTTTATCCTGAGTTCTAGCATTAAATTGCTTGCAGAACTCCATGATGTTTACCCCAGCAGCTCCTAAAGCAGGTCCAACCGGTGGCGATGGATTCGCAGCACCTCCCTTAACTTGTAGTTTAACTACTTTACTAATTTCTTTAGCCATTTTTTAAAAAATTTAACACCACAATCATTTGGAAGCGATCGCAATGGATATTATATGTAACAAAATATTATACTTTTTCAACTTGCATAAAACTCAACTCCAAAGGTGTTTTTCTTCCGAAAATTTTCACCATCACTTCTAGTTTACGCTTTTCTTCATTTATTTTCTCAACAGTTCCGTTAAAACCGTTAAAAGGACCATCAATAACCTTAATCGTTTCACCTATGTTGAATGGTATTGCATGGGTATCCGTGTTTACGGCCAACTCATCCACTTTACCTAACATTCTATTCACCTCTGACATTCTTAAAGGAACCGGCTCTCCGCCTTTAGTTTCACCTAAAAATCCAATAACACTAGTCACGGACTTGATAATATGAGGTATTTCACCAATCAGATTCGCTTCAATCATAACATAACCTGGAAAGTAAACTTTTTCCTTGATTAGTTTTTTTCCATCCTTTACAGTTACCACCTTTTCAGTAGGTACGAGTACTTGAGAAACATAGTCACCCATCCCTAATCTAGAGATTTCAGTTTCTATGTAAGCTTTCACTTTATTCTCTTGTCCACTTACTGCTCGAACGACGTACCATTTTTTTAGATTATTTTCCGTCATCACAAAAATTAAGCTTTTATCCAGTTAAAAAACCCAGCTAATGCTTTTGCAAAAAACTCATCTACTCCCCATGTTGCCAAAGCGAATAATATAGAGAAAATAGCAACAACAATCGTTAGTTTTTGCACTTCAGCCCAAGCCGGCCAAGTCATGTTTGACTTTAATTCCTCAAATGATTCTGATATGTAATTAACTATTTTTGCCATTATGATTTGTTTTTTTGTTGCACGGGCGGAGGGATTCGAACCCCCATCAACGGTTTTGGAGACCGCTATTCTACCCTTGAACTACGCCCGTTTGTTAAAAACCAGTAACAACACAAGATGTTACTGGTTTTAGATTTATTTTATAGAATTATGCTACAATCTCAGTTACCTGACCTGCACCTACAGTTCTACCACCTTCACGGATAGCGAAACGTAATCCAACATTCATTGCAATTGGGCTTAACAAAGCTACATTGATAGTTAAGTTATCTCCAGGCATAACCATCTCTACACCTTCCGGTAAAGTAATAACTCCAGTTACATCAGTTGTACGTACGTAGAACTGTGGACGGTAGTTATTATGAAATGGAGTATGACGTCCACCTTCTTCTTTTTTCAAGATATAAACCTCAGCTTTAAAAGTCGCATGTGGCTTAACTGATCCTGGCTTAACGATAACCATTCCTCTTTTGATGTCTTCTTTTTGAATACCTCTCAAAAGGATACCTACGTTATCTCCAGCTTCACCTCTATCAAGGATTTTACGGAACATCTCAACTCCTGTAATAGTAGAAGTTAATTTTTCAGCTCCCATACCAATGATTTCAACAGCATCACCTGTATTAGCAACACCAGTTTCGATACGACCTGTAGCAACAGTTCCACGACCAGTGATTGAGAATACATCTTCAACAGGCATCAAGAAAGGCTTGTCAGTATCTCTAACAGGCTCTTCGATCCAAGAATCCACAGCTTCCATCAATTCAATAATTTTAGGAACCCACGCTGGATCATTGTTCAATCCACCTAAAGCAGAACCTTGAACAACTGGACCATTATCTCCATCATATTCATAGAAAGACAATAAGTCTCTAATTTCCATTTCAACTAATTCCAATAGTTCCTCATCATCAACCATATCCACTTTGTTCATGAATACAACCATTCTAGGAATACCTACTTGGCGACCTAATAGGATGTGCTCACGTGTTTGTGGCATTGGTCCATCAGTTGCAGCTACAACAAGAATAGCACCATCCATTTGAGCAGCACCAGTAACCATGTTCTTTACGTAATCCGCGTGACCTGGACAGTCAACGTGAGCGTAATGACGATTAGCAGTTTCGTACTCAACGTGAGATGTATTAATTGTAATACCTCTTTCTTTTTCTTCAGGAGCATTATCAATTTGATCAAATGATTTTGCTTGACAGTAACCTGCATCAGATAACACTTTAGTTATTGCCGCAGTTAATGTAGTTTTTCCGTGATCCACGTGCCCAATTGTTCCAATGTTTAAGTGGGGTTTGTTACGGTTAAAGGTTTCTTTTGCCATTTTACTTAATTTTTAATCTAGTTATATATTCATTTCAATTTCCTACTTACTTGAGCCAACTACGGGAATTGAACCCGTGACCTCTTCCTTACCAAGGAAGCACTCTACCTCTGAGCTAAGTCGGCAGAATCCTTGATTAAAGAGCTTAGATTTCTAATTTTAGATCTTTTTCAATCTACAATCTAAAATCCGCAATCTAAAATTAATTCTGTGGGGAGAGCAGGATTCGAACCTGCGAAGACGTAGTCAGCAGATTTACAGTCTGCCCTCGTTGGCCGCTTGAGTATCTCCCCTCTTTTTCTATTTTTAATATCGCACTTAGCCAAATGCAACATTATTGCCTTTCAGAGCCGGCGGAGGGACTCGAACCCACGACCTGCTGATTACAAATCAGCTGCTCTAGCCAACTGAGCTACGCTGGCGTTATCAATAAAAAAAGTCCGCTATTTCTAACGGACTGCAAATGTAGAGATTTTATCTCTCAATCAAAACATTTTTTAAAAAAATTTTAATATTATATATGCGCTCGTATCTTTTGTTTCCTTTTAACCAATATTCGCTCCAAGGATTCTGCCGATAATTCAATTGCTTCCTCGAAAGTTTTGCATTGTTTTTTAACCATAAAATCATCTCCGGGAACATTCATCTTCACCTCAACAATCTTATTTTCTTTATCACTTGTCTTCTCCACTTTCAAATAGACATCCGAGAACACGACCTTATCGTAATACTTCTCTAATTTATCCATTCTCTCTTGAACATAATCTACCAGTTTTCCGTCAACAGCAAAGTTAACTGCATGAACATTTACCTTCATAATCAATTGTTTTAATGGTTAAACTTTTTGTGAATTATTATTTGTTTCTTGGATGAGCATCTTCATAAACTTTTTTAAGCTCAGACAAACTACTGTGCGTATAAATTTGCGTTGATGCCAAACTCGAATGCCCTAACAATTCCTTCACCGAATTTAAATCAGCCCCGTTATTTAATAAATGAGTCGCAAATGTGTGTCGTAAAATATGCGGACTTTTTTTTACCTTTTCGGAGACCGCACTAAAGTAAGAATTTATTAATCGATACACAAAAGAATCATTTAATTTTAACCCTTTTTTTGTTAGAAAAAGAAACTCCTCATCTTTGATACATTCCAAAGACGATCGCTCATTAATGTAAAATGAAAACTGCTCTTTTATAATTGGCAAAATGGGAAGAATTCGTTCTTTATTCCTTTTACCCAAAACCTTTATCGTATTGTTTGACAAATCAACATCGATCGCTTTTAGATGAATCAGCTCCGCTCTTCTTACCCCAGAAGTGTAAAACAAATCTATTATCAATTTGTTTCTCACCTCCTCAAACCCAGATGGGTTTTTCATTCCAATTAAAACTTCGGCAACTTCCTTTTCCGAAAAAGGGATTTGAAGTTTCTTTGAAATTTTTAAAGCCTTATGTTTCAGCAACGGATTAACTTCTATTTGTTTTGTTTTCAACAGAAATTTGTAAAAAGCTTTCAATGATGAAATCTTCCTGTTTACAGAAACATTCGACATACCGTCATCCACAAGCGAAACGATCCAAGTCCTGATTTGGCTGTAATTTACCCTTTCTATGTTGTCTTGATCAAAATGAATTTTATTGAATGACTGGAAGTTCGTTATATCATTCAGGTACGCATTTACCGTGTGGGGAGAATACTTTTTCTCCTTTTGTAGATAGTCCGTAAATGCATCTGTAGTGGTAACCATAAATATAAAAACCGTTAGCATCAAAGTTAAGAAACTTTAATGACTAACGGCATTTAAATTTTAAAAGAAAAACTTAGTTCTCTAAGTTGTCTCTCATGTTTTGAATATAAGCTGCTTTTTGAACTTTAATTCTATTTTTCACAGAAGGCTTAATAAAAGCAGTACGTGCACGTAACTGACGAACAGTTCCTGTTTTATCAAATTTTCTTTTATAGCGCTTTAATGCTCTATCGATATTTTCTCCGTCTTTAATTGGTATAATTAACATAATTTTGACACCCCCTTTCGTTAAGTGTGCAAAAGTAATCAATATTTTGAGTTAGGCCTTACGAATTCTAATTATTTTAAAAAAAATCAGCAGACAGAAAGAAATAAAAAAAACCAAGCAACAATTCCTTGCCACTTAGCTTTTCTATCTTCCTTATATTCATGAAAAACCATCGTTTCAAAATATTTTTTGAAATCGGCCCTGTTTGAATCTTCATAGTTCACTGGCTTATCTATCTTAAACTAAACCGAATTAAACAAAACTATATTTTAATAGGTCAGCCATTATTTCACGGCCGGCTCATAATTTTGTTTGTCAATTATCATTTTCGATAAAATTTCCTTTAGGATTTCCGAAGTCCCACCTCCGATTGGCCCCAAACGGCTATCTCTAAATAGGCGCGCTAATGGATATTCTTCCATGTATCCATAGCCTCCCAACATTTGTAAGCAGCTATAAATCGTTTCATCAGCCACTTGAGTAGATTTCAATTTCGCCATAGTAGCTTCCTTAACGACATACTCTCCCTTGTCCAATCTAGCTATTGCTGCATAATTAAACACTTTGCAATGTTCTACATCTGTCGCGTGCTCAACTAGCTTATGTCTTAATGCCTGGAATTTATTTATTGTTTTGCCAAACGCTTCTCGTTGCGACATGTATTCTATTGTATAATCAATTGCATACTCAGCTCTTGCATGCCCATTTATGGCCATAATCAAACGCTCTAAAGCAAAATGCTGCATTATGTAAGGAAAGCCTTTTCCTTCTTCACCCATCAAATTTTCAACAGAAATTTCGACATTATCAAATGCGATTTCTGCAGTATCTGAAGCTCTCCAGCCTAATTTATCCAGTTTTACTGCGGAAACTCCCTTAAGGTTACTGTCCACCAAAAACATACTTATTCCTTTGTTTCCAAGCTCCGGACTCGTTTTTGCAGCAACTACATAATAATCGCCGTAAACACCGTTCGTTATGAATGTTTTGGAACCATTGATAATATATTTATCTCCTTTTTTAACGGCTGTGGTGCGCATAGCTGCAACGTCGCTACCGCCAAAAGGCTCAGTAATACATAAAGCTCCTATTTTATCTCCGGAAATACTTGGCGCTAAATAATCTTGTTTAATTCGCTCATCCCCTTCTGCATTTAAGTGTGTCATTGCCAAATAAGAATGTGCCCACATGGCAGCGGCGAAACCTGCAGATTTTATTTTCTGAAGTTCTTCTAAAAAAATAACGGTGTAGAACAAATCTAAATTTAACCCCCCATAAACTTCAGGATAACGGATTCCGAAAAAGCCCATTTCTCCAAACTTCTTCCATATAAAACGCTCAATAGCGCCCGTCGCTTCCCATTTTTCAATATGAGGCACAACTTCTTTTTGTAAAAAATCTTTTAAGCTCTTTCTAAATAATTGATGTTCTTCTGTAAAATAAATTGAATCCATGTATAATGTTTTTTGTGTATTTTAGTAAATTGAAGTGAGTTGTTTCCTTTGCATTTGAAGTAAAAAGCAGCTTGCATTGTTCCAGATTTAAGTTTTTTTGAGCCTATAAACGAGCTACTAATTTTAAAGTGCAAAATTACGGAATCAACGACCCTTTTGTAGCCATTTAAGAAATAAATAATTTGCTTCAATATGCACTTCTAATTAAAAGCCAAATATAGTTCAATTATTTTTACATTTTCAACGGGAAAATCCTTAATTTTTGTTAAATCCTCAATATTGTTAAAATCACCGTTCATACTTCGATAGGTAACAATTTGCTTTGCAAGAGCATATCTAAAGTACGGAAATTGGGAAATCTCCTTGACAGATGCATTATTGATATCAATTTTTTTTATGTCGGGAAACCCAAAAACTCTATAATGAGCATTGAGCTTATCGATCACCTCGGCTGACAAGCCCCAAACATCTTTCATCTGTTCCATCGAAACAAATCCGCCAAGACTTTCCTTCAGTCTTAAAATCCTAAGCGATATAACTTCTCCTATTCCATATATCTTAATTAAATCTTCCTGAGTGGCTTTGTTAATGTCCAGCGGCACTATTTTCTCTTTTTGGACAAAAGCCTTTTGCCCGTAACGCACATCCTTTTTGTAACTATCTTTTTTATTGACCCAATCAGGAAATTTGAAGTTGGGAGCAATTGCTCCTAATAATGAGTCCGAAACTTTAGTGACATCTTGAAATTCCTTTGCGGAATTTACATATTTATTGTCTTTCCTAAACGCAAGAAGCCTATCTATTTCCTGAACTGACATGCCAAGCTTATATCCTTTATAATCGGTAATGAAATTAGGGTTAAACGGATATGTTTTTGCCGCATATTTTGTATTCGCCTGATTCAGGGAATCCATTTCGGTCTGCACGGAAAGCCACTTCCCTTTATCAGGAGAATCCTTTTCTATTGAATCAACGTTCACGAAAAAACAGAGCAATTGGAGAATTACAATCATGACAAAGAGAAACAAAATTCCAGTGCGCTGACTTTTTGTGAATTTAAAATAAACACTTATTTTTTTGAAATCCATAGTAACCAAAATTAAGTATGAAGAATGGTGTTCAATTCAAACACTATTAGGCATTAACCCTCTAAGCTTTTGACACTAAAATTATGAAATTATCAGACAAGAAAAAATTCCTCAATAAATAAATATGACAATTATCGAGGCTAAACTAAGTCTTCAACAAACTAATCATTATTAAGATCCCAATATATTTAGAAATATGGAATTAAACCATATTCCTACACCGCTTTTATTTTCTTATTTAGTTGAATTATAATTTTTATATTTTGTAAAAAATAATACATTTGAGCACTAATAACAAAAAACCAATAAATATATGTCAATTTGGAAAACAAAACCACTGTCAGTTTTACTAAATGAAGCGTCAGAATCCGAAAAAGGATTAAAAAGAACATTATCTTCAGCCTCGCTTGTGGCACTGGGAGTTGGCGCAATAATAGGGGCAGGACTATTTTCATTAACTGGAATCGCAGCTGCAGAGCATGCGGGACCGGCAGTAACCCTATCCTTCATATTGGCGGCTGTAGGATGCGCCTTTGCAGGATTATGCTACGCCGAATTTGCCTCAATGATTCCGGTTGCAGGTAGCGCTTACACATATTCTTATGCAACTATGGGTGAATTTATGGCTTGGATCATCGGTTGGGACTTGGTGCTTGAATATGCGCTTGGGGCAGCGACAGTTGGTGTCAGTTGGTCTCGTTACCTCCTTGAATTATTAAGCAAATATGGAATACACCCCAATCCCAATTTTCTTTGTTCCCCCTGGGAAACATTAACCTTGGGAGACGGAACAGTGATAGACGGCGGCTATTTTAACTTACCCGCAGTATTAATCGTTTCCTTGCTTTCTTTGCTATTAATAAGGGGAACCAAAGAATCAGCATCCATAAATAACGCATTGGTAATCCTAAAAGTAATTGTTGTTATTATTTTTATTATTGTAGGATGGCAATTTATTGACCCTGCCAACTACGCTCCTTACATTCCACAAAATACAGGAATAAAAGGTCAGTTTGGATGGTCAGGAATTGCAGCGGGAGCGGGAACCGTTTTCTTCGCATTTATTGGTTTTGATGCCGTATCTACTGCAGCCCAAGAAGCAAAAAATCCCCAAAAAGGCATGCCGATCGGAATTCTAGGTTCCCTTGTAATCTGTACTATATTATATGTGTTGTTTGCTCACGTGATGACTGGACTTGTGCCTTACTACATGTTTGCTAATGACGCAAAACCGGCAGCGACTGCATTTGCCGTAACAGGATATGATTTCCTTCAAACAGGATTGATCGTTGCTATTTTAGCAGGTTACACATCCGTGATGCTTGTGATGTTAATGGGACAGAGCCGTGTATTCTATACTATGAGTAATGATGGCTTATTACCCGCTTTTTTCGGCGAAATTCACGCAAAATTCCGTACACCATGGAAAACAAACATTTTCTTCATGGTATTCGTAAGTTTATTCGCCGGTCTAGTACCAGTGAGTGATTTAGGACATATGGTAAGTATCGGTACTTTATTAGCTTTCGTTTTAGTTTGCTTCGGTATTCTAGTAATGCGTAAAAAAATGCCCGATGCACCTAGATCATTTAAAACACCTTTCGTACCATATGTGCCTGTTGCCGGTATTTTGGTTTGTCTGTATTTAATGTATTCACTTCCTTACGAAAGTTGGATTCGATTGGTACTATGGATGGGAATTGGAGTAGCCCTTTATTTTGTCTATGGCAAGAAACATAGCAAATTAAACAATCCGCAAAAATAATTTTTTTATAGAATTGCAAAGGGACCATAAAGTAACAATTTACTTTATGGTCCCTTTTTTTATACAGCACTTTAAAAACTCTACAAATCGAATACCGAGCTTCTTTTTGCCCTAATCAAATCCTTAAGCCGAATCCAGAAAGCTAGTGTTAAATATACACCAAACCATAATCCCGCGGTGACGAACGATATGTAAATAAAAAACAGACGAACACTTGTTACTCGCATACCCAATTTATCAGCCAATCGCGAAGAAACGTGGAACCCATATTTTTCAAAGAAATATTTAAGCTTTATTACTTTAGGCAACTTTTTGTCTGATTGTATCTTTTGCATATGCAAAAATACTGAATTTTATAATAGACTCCTTTTATTAATTATTCTTCAACAATTCCATTCCGATGGCACATTCCAAACACTTGCTTTTGTTACAGTACTCGTTTTTGAGCTGCAACAGGGACTGGGTTTCAAAAGCGCTTGTTGATTTTATTCCAAAGGAACTAAACTTCCCTATAATGGCATTCTTCTCTGGCGAGATTTCATTTATCAATTCAATCAAATTTTCAGAATTTTCTTTTCCTTGGCTTTTTGCAAATGCAAATAAAACTGGTATTATAGTATTTATGACAATCAAATCGATGAACGATTTCGAAAGCATTTTTTTCTTCATCGTACTTTTTTTGTCAAACTGATAATGCTCTTGCCAATAATCCGAGGCATCAACTTTAAAGAGCCCATAAATGGAAGCGAGAGAATCAATTGCACTTATTTTAGAAAATAGATTTTGCTCCATATGGTACAAACTCGCTAATTGGGAAAGGCGTATCGTCGGGAAATTATCCGGACGATGCTTAAAAAACTGAACTGGCTCGAATGAACTTTTTTCTATTTGGTGTTTATCCGATAAATAGTCAAACCTGAATTTCAAATTACTGTAGTAGTTGTCTTGCTTTTCGCCGTCCAACAAACCCGCGTTGCCAAACAATAATGCCTCCAAATTCTCTCGCTCGAAGCTTTCCTTTCTGATGATTGAAAACGGGATGGAACTGGCGATTTTAAAGAAAATATCCCCATTTGTATTGAGGCCAAAGTTTTTTGCCAAAAGACAAAACAAAACGGCTTCCCAATCATTATTGGTCTGTGCCAATAACTCGTCTATGGGTTCTGATTTTCGCTCCAGCCGTTCAAAAAACAGGCGCTCTTGCCAATTCCTGACCACAAAACCATCTATTGTATTGAGTTGCTTTTCGCAAAAAATCCAGGATTTTGGCGTTATCAATAACTGATAATTATCCAATGCCTTTTTGTCGACGTAATTTTTTAGCTCTAAAACGGGAATTTCGATATTGTTTTTTCTGAAAATCTCGGTGTCATGTTCCCAAACCACATGAAGAATGACGTTTTCATAAGCCGTATCTTTTTCGTGATGATGCACATACCAATCCGATGACTTAAGGTGTATTTCAACATTACCGGCCCATTTTTGGTCACCAATTGTTATCTGGGCATTGAAGAAATCAGGGCCGGCCAACTCCAGGTATTGGCCCACATTACTGATGGTAATATCCTCACTATTACAAGTTTTTAGATTTAGAGCGTCGAACTTCTTAAATTTCCAGAGATAGTGCAGAAAATCTTCCTTCATCGTAAAACCTTGTTAATGAGCAACTAAAGTAATAAAAAAAAGTGCAGCTTTACCGTTTTATGTAAATTGTTTCATCTCTGGTGACGATTACCGCAACATATACAATTTGGCGCAAGCCCTGGCATCTGACAAAGCCTCATGGTGATTTAAGGCAATTTTCATCTCCCTGCAACAGTCGCTTAATTTAGTCGGTTTTAGTCCTTTGGCTTTGTAGATTTTCACGGTACATTGCCAACGGGTGCCAATATTCAAATCGTCATAGTTTAAATTATACAGTGCCATTGATTTAGCCAAAACATTCCTGTCAAAACTCTCATTGTGCGCCACTACAACCCTGTTTTGAAGTCGTTTTTGTATTTCGGGAAACACTTGGGCAAATGACTTTGCATTGACAGTATCACGCGGATATATACCATGTACTTTAATCGTAAAGGGAGAATAAATATTATTCGGTGGTTTGATTAAGGTAACAAACTCATCGACAATTACTCCGTTTTCCACGGTAACAATACCCACTGAACAGGGATGGAATGCGGTTGCGGTTTCAAAGTCTATTGCAGTAAAGGTCATTTGTATTTCAGGTTTTTGTAATGATTTCAGATCCACAAAAATACTATCAATTATGCAAGTTCAAAGCATTCAGCAACTTTCTTTTCATTTCGTCCTGTAAATTTTTGAGGCATAAAACTTTTACCTCTGCACGGATTGGGATTCTTTGAGTATTGCGTTTAGATGTGAAACAAAAATCCCGCACGGTTAAAAAAAAACCTTGCGGGACTATATGTGAAATAAATTCGTCATATAACCTTATTTTATCGACCCGATAATGTCATATTTCGTTACAATATGGTGTTTTCCATTGCCTAAATCAATCAAAACGGCAGCATTTTCCCTGCTGAATAATTTAGAAACCTCTTCAATGGTCGTTCCCAATTGCACGATAGGATACGGATTCCCCATGATTTCCCTAATCGGTCTCTCGGCAGAATTTTTATCGCTAACGTAACTTTGAAACAAGTCGGATTCGTCAAGAGACCCAACAAATCCGGTAATGTCCATTACGGGAATTTGTGAAATTTTATACTTACGCATTCTTTCGATAGCATGTGACACCAATTCTTCAGTACGCGCTACGATTAATGGTTTATCGATATGGTCTTTAATTACATCCTCTGCTTTTGTTACTTCTTCCTCCAGAAAACCTCTTTCGCGCATCCAGTCATCGTTATACATTTTACCTACATAACGACTCCCTGAATCATGGAATAAAGCAACGACAACATCTTCTGGTTTAAAATGCTCTTTTAGCTGCAACAATCCCTTTACAACCGCTCCGGCAGAATTCCCTGCAAAAATGCCCTCTTCAAGCGCAATTTTACGGGTGTAAACCGCGGCGTCCTTGTCGGTTACTTTTGTGAATCCGTCAATCAATGAAAAGTCGACATTTTTGGGCAATATGTCTTCCCCAATTCCTTCTGTTATATAAGAATAGATTTCGTTTTCGTCAAAAACTCCAGTTTCATGGTATTTTTTGAATACGGAACCGTAAGTATCGATACCCCAAATCTTAATGTTTGGATTCTTCTCTTTCAGATATTTTGCAATCCCTGAAATGGTCCCTCCCGTCCCCACTCCAACGACGAAATGAGTTATTTTACCTTCTGTTTGCTCCCAAATTTCAGGACCCGTTTGTTCGTAGTGTGCCAATGCATTTGAAGGATTGTCATACTGGTTCACGTACCATGAATTAGGTGTCTCTTCTGCCAATCTTTTGGATACGGAATAATACGATCGAGGGTCAGTTGGCTCCACATCCGTAGGGCATACTACCACTTTAGCCCCAACCGCGCGAAGGATATCCATCTTTTCTTTGGATTGCTTGTCTGAAATCACGCAGATCAGCTTGTAGCCTTTTATGATTGCAACCAAAGCCAATCCCATTCCTGTATTCCCTGAAGTTCCTTCTATTATTGTGCCTCCAGGCTTTAATCTCCCGTCAGCTTCTGCATCAGCTATCATTTTTGTAGCCATCCTGTCTTTTGCAGAATTCCCTGGATTAAAAGACTCTATTTTAGCCAGCACTAATGCATCTATTCCCTCGGTTACTTTGTTTAACTTCACTAAGGGCGTATTGCCTATTGTACCTAATATATTTTCTGCGTATTGCATTTAATTATACTTTTAAAATTCTTATTTGTGATAAATATTTTTGCAAAGATAGCATTTTGTTATAAAAACACTCCCATTTAACACTTTTGCGTTCGTGATAATAGCGGCATCCTTTTCTTGCTTCCTTTAAGCAAGGAAAGATATAGCGGATAGCACGATAAAACGCCCAAGGAAAAATTTAAACGGTATTCAAGTTAATTGAAGAAATTCCAGATTAAACCAAACCGGATGGTGAAATCGCGATACGGATTGTTGGGTGCCGAATAGAAATTGTTTCCGGTAAATGAGGAATTAAAATGTTCCGCCTTGAAATAGATTCTGGTTCTTTGAATCCGTGCATTGATGAAAAAATCAAGATTTGGATAACTTCCGATTTCTTTTTTGTCTTGAATGAAAAACTCCCCGATTACCGGATTGTAGTCATTGGCCAAATATTTCGTGAAATAATTGAACGTAATTCCTGTTTGCAAAAACAAGGCCTTCTTAAACAGGTAATTGGTATAATAAAGGGTGTTTCTGGTTACAATTTCAGGAACATTTAAAATAGCATCGTTTTGATCTGTTTTTTGATACAAAACGGTATTGTCTAAAGCGAACCTTCCGAAAGCTATTTCCTTGTTAAGCTTTACCGATACGTAATTTATGGTGTTGCCGTACTGTTTTGGAGTGACGATCTGCTGGCTTTCGTCAGTTGCAGTGTTTTCAAAATACAAATGGTCATCGAGCGTCATAAACTGAACTGATGCTTCGATCCAAGGAGTTGCGGCGTTGGCTGTAATCGAGTTTATTTTTTCGTTTTTAAAATCGTTGTACCAGTTGTAATTCACGTAACTGCTCTGATAAAGGTTGTAATTATCGTTAGGCAATTTGTTCAAGTTTTGGTAACCGAATGAAAATTGATAGTCATCATTAAAATCATAGTTCAACTTGGCGTCCATATTTGATAACGACTGATTGGTTATTGATCTTGAGTACAAGAATTTCCCGTTCCAATTGTTTTTTTGATAATCATATTGACCTCCCACACTATTTATATTTCGCGTCAGTGAAGCCGGAACGGTTCTATCGTCGAAAATCAATATCTTATTGTAATAATAGTTGCTCCTGAAATCGTCGGCAAAAAAGTGAAATTTTCCGAGGGTAGTGTTTTCATAAATCAATCCCAGTTTATTATACATTTTATTGTAATGCGTTTGGTCATTGATTCCCGATGTCACGAAAGAATTGCCAAATCTATAAACCGTGGTCGAACCAACAGTGGAAGGAACCGTTAGCTGATTGAATTCGAAAAATTTATTCTCGTAATTGAACTGGTGGGCGACATACAAATTGTTCTCCCCTTTTTTTGAATTGACTCTAAAAAAATGGTCCAAAAACACTCGTTTCCCTTTCAGAAAAGACTTGGCATCGTTGAGATATACCTCAAGTCTTTGTCTGTTATCATACTTCGGGTCTTCATTTTCGAAATCAGAAATCGTAGTAACTCCTCCGTTCTCTTCATTTAAAATGTCCTGATACGTGAAATGCGCATTGGCAAAATAGCGTTCGTTTTTAGTGTTATAACTTGTCGTGAACCTGAAATTTCCCGTACTGGCGAGTTGGTTTATATACTTGCCCTCAGAACGCAATCCCTTATAGGCAATCGAAAAATTCAGTCTTGGATTAATGTTTAAAGTAAAAAAGGCGTCGAGAGTTTGTCCCTTCTTCATAACCGATTTGAAATACAATTCTGTTACAGGAGTGGCCACGGAACTGTACCTTATATCATTGGCTTCCAAAAAATTAAAATGTTTTGCCTTGAAACCAAATTCCGGATAAGGGGAAAACTCCGTCAAACTGTGTTGCAAGGTATTGTAAGTTTGGCCTTCATTGGCAAAGGGCAACAGCCCAAAGATATCTTTTCTCAGATAATTAAAACTATATTCCCTTTGAATGGTAAGTGAAGTATCCAGATAAGTGGTGTCACGTTCTATCGAAATAAATCGATACATGTCCATGGTAGCCACTTTTGGGGTATTGCCGTTTTTTAATGTGTCCGATTGTCTCTGATATTTATTGTTGTTTGAATCATCGCCCTGTTTTATTTGGGAAAACAGCATTGTTGGCAATACTAAAAAATATAAAAAAAAGAGTATTCTCATTTGGACGAAGGTATAATTAGGCTATTATTTTCAAGCAAAGGTAAATGATAAAAACATATAAAAAAACACCTTAATTTATTGGTTTAACACAGCAAATGTTGCTATCATGCTTTATTCCGAAAAAAAATATAATATTTGTCGTCTGTAAAACCTTTTGCTATGCTTCAACATAATTTTTCGGACTTTTTGCTGGAAACCGGAACCGACGAAGCGGGCCGCGGATGCTTGGCAGGACCCGTAACTGCAGCCGCCGTTACACTTCCCGTTTTTCTTCCCGTGAAGGGGAAAAACAAAAACAAATCATTCCGCAGCTTTTACGAACTGATCAACGATTCCAAGTTACTCACCGAAAAGACAAGAGAAAAACTCAAACCAATCATCGAAGAAATCGCAATTAGTTTTTCCGTAACACATCTTGAACCCTTGGTAATTGACCAGATTAATATTTTGAATGCCTCGATAAAAGCAATGCAGGAATGCGTCTTGAAACTTGAGCCACAACCGGAGTATATTATTGTTGACGGAAACGCTCCATTTATCCACAAAAACGGAATAAAAAATAAGGCTGGGAAAATTTATACCGCAAAAGAGATCGCCATTCTTAAATCCATTCCCAGTACAAGCATCGTCCAAGGGGATGGCAAGTTCACAAGCATTGCGGCAGCATCTGTTTTAGCAAAAACCTATCGTGACGAATACATGAATCGCATTCATGAAGAGTACCCAATGTACAACTGGAAACAAAATAAAGGCTATCCTACTAAAGAACACCGGGAAGCCATAAGAAAATATGGGGTTACAAAATACCACCGAATGAGTTTTCGATTGTTGCCTGAACAGTATTCTTTTGATTTTGAGATTATCGATTAGTGATTTCAGTTTTCTCAAATGTAGCCTCAAAAAGATTGGAGAAATGTTTCAGGATTTTTTCTTTCGCTTCTTCCTCGTTCACTTTTTCAACCCCAAGTTCCACGTTTAATGTAGTTACCGCTTTTCCGCGAATCCCACATGGAATGATATTGTCAAAGTATCCCAAGTCAGCATTTACGTTTAAGGCGAATCCGTGCATGGTCACCCAGCGCGAGGCACGAACACCCATGGCGCAAATTTTTCGTGCAAACGGCGTCCCCACACCAAGCCAAACGCCAGTTTCGCCTTCGCTCCTGCCACATTCCAAACCATATTCTTGAAGAGTAAGGATAATGGCCTCTTCCAGGAAACGCAGGTATTTGTGAATATCCGTAAAGAAATTTTCTAGGTCAATTATAGGATAGCCCACAATTTGTCCTGGTCCGTGATAAGTAATGTCACCGCCACGATTTATTTTGTAAAAAGTGGCTCCTTTGGCTTCGAGTTGCTTTTCAGATAACAGTAAGTTGGTTAAATCGCCACTTTTGCCCAAAGTATATACGTGCGGATGTTCCACAAAAAGAAAGTAATTTGGAGTTTCAAGATTGAGGTCCTCTCTCCTATTTCTGATTTTCAGGTCAACGATTCCTTTGAACAGTTCCTCTTGGTATTCCCAAGTTTCCTTGTAGTCTTTATTTCCTAAATCTTGAAGTTGGATAGTTTTGTTCATTTCTTTTTAGAGGTGCAAAAATTTTGAGCTACAAAGGTACAAAGTTTTAGATTGAAGTTGCAAAGGTTAAAACGAGGCTAAAACTGTTCTTCTAAGATCACTTCTACATTTGTGCTTTCTGGATTTTGCAAACAATCCGATATCAGGAATTGCAGTTCCATTGATTTTTCGTCGTCACTAATTTTAGCATTTGTATTAGAAACCGATTTAATTTTACGGGGAAAATGATACCTCAAAACATAGGGTTGATTGATTTTGAAATTCGCCAGTCTGGTCTTGTACCCTTCAATTAATTTCTGTTGTTTTTTCAACTCCGCTACATCGGTAATCTGTACGGTTCTTTTGAAAAGACTTCCGTCAAAAGTATAACTTACACCGTAATAATGTTCTTCTGCGGTCAGGGCGTAATTGTGCTCCAAGTCATCCGCATATTCCTGGGTTTTGTACAAATCAGCAACTGCTGAAATATTGCAGAAGCTTTGTGAAATTTTTGTTCGAAATTCCTTGTCGTAGGAACTTTTCTTGATGTGGACATTTACGTCGGCATATTTTTGGAAAATGGCTTTTTCGGATGCTGGAAGTCTCGAGAATGTCTCCGAATATTTTATTATGAAATCCCTGAATACGTAGGTCGTATCCTCAAATTTTTCTTCCTTGGAATAATTCTCGCCCGCCAGTTGCATGTAACTGTGCTCGTCGCGCAGCGATTCCGTTTCAATGGTTCCACCTCCGTCAGCATTGATGTGAATGGTTTCCGTGACCTGACAACTTGTGGCAAGTGCAATAAAAAGCAGGTAAAAACAGTATTTCATTTTTTTATCATTCGGATTTAAGCTTTCAAATATACTATGAATTAAATCGTAATTCTTACAGTTTAACAAAATGTTCTTACAAATACCATTCGCACTAAAATAGTCCCGATTACTTCACTTTTTTTATATTTTTAATCGGAGTTCAGTGAACTTCGTTTGCAGCGATATCCCACACCTTTTTTTGGTGTGGATAAAGCGAATAGCGGGACGAATCGTGCTTGTAAAAGCTATTGTTTCTGCTCCTCAATTCAGCCAATTTAATAATGTAACATTCCAACTTCATGACTTTGCAACTTTCAGACAGAAAGACTATCTTTGCCCTCTTAAAATCAGCATAAAATGGCATTATCCGAACAAGAAATACTTCGTAGAGAAGCACTCACAGAATTGCGCAAATTAGGAATCGATCCTTATCCGGCCAACGAATTTGTAACTACCGCTTATTCAGGCGATATACTTGCCGATTTCGAGAAATACGAAGGAAAGGAAGTGGTTCTTGCAGGCCGATTGATGGGGAAACGCATCATGGGGAAGGCTTCGTTTGCAGAATTGAAAGATGCTGAAGGACGAATCCAAATTTATGTTTCCAGAGATGACATTTCGGATGATGAGGAAAAAACGATGTACAACGTAGTTTTCAAAAAACTGTTGGATATTGGCGATTTTATTGGTGTTCGCGGAACTGTTTTCAAAACGCAGGTGGGCGAAATCTCTGTCCATATTTATGGCTTGGCGGTTTTGGCGAAAGCCTTGAAACCACTTCCTGTAGTGAAAACGGATGCTGACGGAAAAACGCATGACGCATTTGCCGATCCTGAACAAAGATACCGTCGTCGTTATGTAGACTTAACGGTTAACGACCACGTGAAAGAAACGTTTATCAAGAGAACGAAAATGTTCAATGCGATGCGTTCTTTCTTTAATGACAAAGGATACCTTGAAGTGGAAACGCCAGTTTTGCAACCGATTCCTGGTGGTGCTGCGGCGAGACCTTTTATCACACACCATAACTCTTTGGACATGCCATTATACATGCGTATCGCCAATGAATTGTACTTGAAAAGATTGATTGTAGGTGGGTTTGAAGGGGTGTATGAATTCTCGAAAAACTTCAGAAATGAAGGAATGGACAGAACGCACAACCCAGAATTTACCGCGATGGAAATATATGTAGCCTACAAAGACTACAACTGGATGATGCGTTTCACCGAAGACTTGCTGGAGCATTGTGCTGTTGCGGTTAACGGAACGAGCGAAGCGACTTTTGGAGAGCACAAAATCGATTTCAAAGCGCCTTATGCCCGCGTGACGATGACGGATTCCATCAAGCATTTTACCGGCTTTGATATTTCTGGTAAAAATGAAGTGGAATTATACGACGCAGCAACAGCAATGGGCATTGTTGTGGATGCAACGATGGGAAAAGGAAAGCTGATTGATGAGATTTTTGGCGCCAAATGCGAAGGAAACTATATCCAACCTACTTTCATCACGGATTACCCGAAGGAAATGTCTCCGCTTTGTAAACAACACAGAGACAATCCGGAATTGACGGAACGTTTTGAATTGATGGTTTGCGGTAAAGAAGTGGCAAACGCCTATTCTGAATTGAATGACCCTATTGACCAAAGAGAGCGTTTCGAGGAGCAAATGAGATTATCTGAAAAAGGCGATGATGAAGCGACCGGAATAATCGATGAAGATTTCTTGAGAGCCTTAGAATACGGAATGCCTCCCACTTCCGGATTAGGAATTGGAATGGACCGTTTGATGATGTTCTTGACCAATAACTCATCTATACAAGAAGTGTTGTTCTTCCCACAAATGAGACCCGAGAAAAAACAAGTTCAGGTGGAACTTGAAGATGATGAGAAACTGATCGTTGCTTTATTGCAAATCAATGACAACCAAATGGAATTTGGATTACTGAAAATCAAATCTGAATTGAGCGGCAAAAAATGGGACAAAGCCATGAAAAACCTTTCTTCTTTAGGATTGACCGAAGTGGTTGTTGTGGGAGACAGCAAAGCCTGCCGATTGAAACAGTAATTTCAATAAAATTATATATTAAAGAAAAGGAGCTTCAATTGAAGCTCCTTTTTTGTGTTTAAAGAATTCAGAAAAGAAAACACAACGGTATTGAGCATTAAAATATTAACCGTACAATAACTTTTTGAATTTGCATCACTCTTATGTATATTTGGCTTTAATAAACATAGTAAATGTTATTCAACAGTTTCATTTTTTTCTTTTTCCTTTTTCTGGTACTTTCTGTATTTTACTCTTTAAAAAATCAACTATTAAAAAAATACTGGCTATTATTATCTAGTTTCTTCTTTTACGGATATTTTAATTGGAAACTACTGGGAATCCTGCTACTCTGTATATTTTTTAACTATTATATTGCTTTATTGATTACGGATGCAAAGAAAGTATTTAAACATTGCCTGACAATAGGAATTGTTTTCAACCTAATGCTATTAATATTCTTTAAGTATTTTAACTTTTTTATTGATTCATTTGATGAAACTGCAAAATTTTTAGGTTTTACAATCACTCCATTTTACCTCAATATTGTTTTACCGATAGGTATCTCATTTTATGTTTTTAAAGCCATAGCATACTTGATAGATGTTTCTAGAAAAGAAATCGAACCCACAAAAAAAATAGTGGATTTCGCACTTTACCTTAGCTTTTTTCCTCAATTAATTGCTGGTCCAATTCAACGAGCTAATTATATTTTCCCTCAATTATCTTCCTCGTTAACTCCCTCCAAAACACAACTAAATGACGCTTTTTTTTTAATCTCCATAGGTTTATTTCAAAAAACAATGATTGGTGACGCTTGCGGAAAAATGGTAGACCCCATCTTTTTTGATTTGAGTAAATATTCTTCCTTTGAAATTACAAGTGCTGTTTTATTATTCACGTTTCAGATATATGCCGATTTTGCAGGATATTCAAATATAGCGAGGGGATTGGCAAAACTATTTGGTATGGAATTGACAATCAACTTTAAGCAACCTTATCGTTCTAAAAATGTAAAAGAGTTTTGGAGCAGATGGCACATTTCTTTATCCACTTGGCTACGAGACTATTTATACATTCCTCTGGGCGGCAATAGAAAAGGAAAATTTATAGTATATCGTAATATAATAATAGTAATGTTATTGGGCGGACTGTGGCATGGAGCTGGATGGAATTTCATATTATGGGGATTATATCATGCTTTATTATTAATGATTTATCACAGTACCAAATCAGTCTCTTTACCAAAGTATTTAAACAACATGGTTACTTTTATTGCAATTGTAATTGGTTGGGGAATATTTAGATTAGAAAACTTTGATCAATTTAGAGTTTTCATAGAACAAATTTCCGTGATGGATTTGGGTGATTTTTATGGGCGATTTATAAAAATGATCTTAACCTATGGGGGAGTTTTGTTTTTAATAGATTGGCTCCAAATAAAATATAAAAACGATGCGATTTTCACAGATTTTAAGAATCAGCCATTTGCTTTTGGAGTAACAGCCAGCTTATTTGTTGTAAGTTTGTTTTATATTCTAACCAAAGATTCTTCTCCTTTTATCTATTTTCAATTTTGAGAACCTTTCTATATAAAATACTAAGTTTTATTGTTGGATTTTTTCTAATAACTGTTTGTATTGAAGTATTTTTAAAATTCAGTGAAATTAAACTTCCTTTTAAAACGTTAGACCCAAAAATCGGCAAAACTTACCAATCAAATTCCCTTATCAATGAGACAAAAGAGGGTTTTTATATGGGAAAAACGAATGAATACGGATTTATTGGAAACATAAATAAAAAAGAAAACACATTTCGAATTGCCTTATTTGGAGATTCTTTTACTGAGGGCTTCCAAGTCTTCGAGCCTTACAAATTTTCAAGAGTCTTAGAGAAGTCGATAAATGAAAATTCAAAGCTTAAAGTTGAGATTCTAAATTTCGGAATTAGTAATGTTGTGCTGCCTGAAATATATATTAGAAAAAAGAGACTCGCTGAAAAATTCGATATTGATTTATTTGTTTATGTTTTTGATAGTTATGATTTTTTCTTTCAGCCTGAAGGCATTTTAAATAGCGTTGAACTAATAGAAAAAGACAATGGCTTATCTATTATCCCCAATACATCTAAGTCCTATCAATTATATCAAAAAGCAAAACCTATTATTGACAACAGTTCTTATATAAATTTCGCTTTTGATGGCTATTTATTAGTTCGAAGAGGACAAGCTTTTCCTAAGCTGTTCGACAAATTATACTCTGGGAATACGGTCAATAATTCTACAGGAATTTCAAATAATCCATTTGAAAATTTAACACCAAAGTACCTGAAAATAATTTCAGAAATGGCAAAAGACAACACCGTTTTTATATTTCGAGAAAATGCAGATGGAAAATTAAAATCTACGATAGCACCTTATAATATCCCGATAATAGAAACAGAAGAAGTTTTAAACAATTTAAGACAGAATGGCGTTAATCCCTATTATTGGGAATCTACACAAACTATTGGGCACTTTAATTACATGGCTAATCACGCCTTTGGAAATTATATTAGTGATAAATTAGTCCCTTTTATAAAAAAGAAATGATTTTTTTATTTTGACTTTCCTTCTATCGAAGTTATCAAAATTTTAATCAAAAACAGCTTTAGGTTTAAAAAAACAATTTCTTAATGTATCCTTGTGGAAAGCTTATCAGCTTCATTATTCAAATAATATAAACGCATTTTAAATTTACCTGTAAATAGTCACAAACTATTGATGATGTTCTTGACCAATAACTCTTCTATTCAAGAAGTGTTGTTGGTCCCGCAAATGAGACCTGAGAAAAAACAAGTTCAGGTGGAACTTGAAGATGATGAGAAACTGATCGTTGCTTTATTGCAAATCAATGACAAGCAAATGGAATTTGGTTTACTGAAAATCAAATCTGAATTGAGCGGCAAAAAATGGGACAAAGCCATGAAGAACCTTTCTTCCTTAGGGTTGACTGAAGTGGTAGTTATGGGAGACAGCAAAGCCTGCCGTTTGAAAGAATAATTTCAAGAACATTATATATAAAAAAAGGAACTTCAATTGAAGTTCCTTTTTTTTTACGTATGTCATCACTTTCTATAATTCCCTTTCGGCAAATAATAAAGCCAACTAAAACCTATCAAAAACAAAATCAGGGATGCAATAAATGCGGGAATGAGAATTTCTCTATTATTATCTAAAGCATTGTTCAACGAAGCATACAGCAACCAGATCTGAATAGTCACATTTAATATTAAAATGAATATCAGAGTCGAAAGAATGTTATTTAGCTTGTTGGGATTGGCTTTGTTCTGGCTTGTTCTAAAATTACTCATAACAATTGAAATTTAATTATTTCTGATTCCTAACTCAATACTTTTTCTTCGGATGCTTTTACGTAAATGTCGTTGTCTTTAAAAAAAACTTCCAGTTTAGGTAAAGCCCTTGGTGGAGGTCCAGCAATTACATCACCAGTCATTGCGTCAAACGAACCTTCATGACAGGGACAATGAATGACGCCAGTTCCCGGCTTGTAGAAAACCGAACAAGACAGGTGGGTACATTTTTGTTCATAAGCCTTGTAGTCACCATTTTCGAGGTGAATCAAGATATATGGAATAGTACTTCCTTCGATTACAAAAGCTCGCGTTCCTCCTACGGGAACCTCGTCTTGCTTACAAACAAAATGTTCGCCAGCCACTTCTTCCTTGGGAAGTAAATAAGCTTTGGCAGCTACCAAACCACTACCAACCATTAATCCTCCTGAAACAAGCGTTAGGAATTTTGCAAAATCACGTCGACTTACCTGTGTGGCCTCTTGTTTTAAAATTGGAAAGTCTTTTTTCCAGTTTTTATTTAAATTATCTTCTTTTGACATTTTTTAAAGTTTAAAGTTCCATGTTTAAAGTTTCATGTTTAAAGTTGTACTGCTAACTTTTCACGATTCACTTTTCACGACTAATATATTATCAACTCAGTGCTGCCTTTTGGCATCATAATATTCACTTTGGTATTTACAATCTCTTTACCAAAAACAAAAGTGTTTACAGCTGAACTGTTCGGACGCATTTCTTCGATTTCTGCTTTTGTACCGTAGAATAACGCCCCACTTGGGCAAACGGTCGCACACATTGGTTTTTTCCCTACGCTAGTTCTATCATAACACATGGTACACTTCATCATCAGGTCATACTCTTCGATCTTCTTTGGCACACCAAAAGGACAAGCGATCACGCAATTTGAACAACCGATACATCTTTCGGTATTGGCAGTATGAACGATTCCGAATTCATCTTTTGATATCGCATCTGCCGGGCATACACTGGCGCAGACAGGATCGTCACAATGCATACACACCTGAACTGTAGTTTGGACAGTTGAAGCACGATCGACGTAATTGACATGAATCATGGAGTCCTGCCCGTTTGTTTCACATTCAGCGCAAGCCAATTCACAAGCTTTACAACCAATGCAGCGTTGCATATCCACAAAAAACTCTTCATTTGTATTGAAACTGGTATAGTTCATATTTTAGCTTTTTTATAGATTAAACACTGGCATAAGCCTTAGATTCCTTAGATGGCGCTGCGATTTCTTTGAGCGGTTCTAAATGACAGGCGCAAACCTTAAATTCCGGTATTTTGGAAATCGGGTCTAAAGTACCCGGTGTCAGTTGATTTGCCGATTTTTTTCCGGACCAATGGTAAGGTATAAAAACAGTATCTTCTCTAATCGTTTCTACTATGTTGGCGGGAAAAACCCCTTCACCTCTTCGAGTAGAAACTTTAACCAGCTCTCTTTGTTGAATGCCGTATTGCTTAGCCAAATTAGGATGAATCTCTAATAATGGCTCCGGAAACTGATCCACAAGCTTACCAATTCTACGTGTTTGTGTTCCGCTTAAATATTGAGATACAACACGACCTGTAGTTAAAATCACAGGATAATCCGCATCGGTCACTTCACCCGGAAGCTTATACGGTGCCGGATTAAAATGCGCTTTCCCGTCGGGCGTTTTGAACTTTTTATCTTCCCATAAACGTGGGGTTCCCGGATGATCTTCCGTCGGACATGGCCAAAACACCCCCATATTTTCCTCGATTCTCTTATAGGTAATTCCGTTATAATCTGCAGTCCCTCCTTTTGAAGCGACACGCAATTCATTAAAAATTGCTTCGCTGGTATCATATGTGAATTTATCTTCTTGCCCCAAACGTTTCGCCAATTCCAAGATGATAGAAGTATCGGTCCTGGCATCCCCCGGAGGAGTTACCGCCTGACGAATTCTGATCACTCTTCCTTCTGCTGATGTTGTCGTTCCTTCTTCTTCTTCTTGTAAAGAACCCGCCAAAACGATATCGGCATGGCGAGCAGTTTCGTTTAGGAAAAAATCGATACATACATAAAATTCTAATTTCTCTATGGCTTCTCTAACGTAGTTGCTATTGGGCAACGACACTAATGGATTGAAACAAATAGACAATAGCCCTTTGATTTCTCCTCTGTGAATTGCCTCGATAATTTCATAGGCCGTAAGTCCTTTTCCGGGCATATCCTTTTCATCAATTCCCCAAACACCGGAAATATATTTACGGTGCTCTGGGTTCTCGATATCTCTATTTCCAGGCAATTGGTCGCATTTGTGACCGTGTTCTCTTCCTCCCTGACCATTTCCCTGACCTGTAATGGTTCCATATCCGCAATATGGTTTTCCAATTCGTCCTGTCGCCAGAACCAAGTTAATACAGCCCAAAACGTTATCTACTCCTTTAGAATGATGTTCAATTCCGCGGGCATGAAGCAAGAAACTGGTTTTGGCTTTACCCCATAACTCAGCGGCTTCTTTTATTTTTTCTCTCTTGATTCCAGTAATTTCTTCAGCCCATTCCAAGGTATAATCCTTTACAGCATCTAAACTAACATCAAATCCAGACGTATAATTATCTATAAAATCGTGGTCGAGCATGTCGTGATCCACAAGGTATTTCAGCATGGCTCCATAAAGCGCTGAATCGGTACCCGGTTTTACATCCAAATGCACATCGGCAGTTCTTGCGAGCGGAATCATTCTTGGATCGATTACAATAAGTTTCGCTCCGCGATCTCTCGCTTTCCAGATCCAATGCGTCAATGTTGGGAACGTCTCACTGATATTGGCACCAGCCACAATAATCACTTCGGCATATTCAAGATCCGAATAAGTATTAGACGCACGATCTAATCCAAATGCTTTTTTGTTCCCCGCACCCGCACTTACCATGCACAAACGACCATTATAATCCAGGTTTTTTGTTTTTACGGCCACTCGAGCAAATTTACCCATGAGGTAACTTTTTTCATTGGTTAATGAAACGCCTGAAAGTATCGAAAAAGCATCTTTCCCGTATTTTTCCTGAATGCGTTTGATTTCCGAAACCGTTTTATCCATCGCTTCATCCCAAGAAGTAGGTTCAAAACCTTTTCCTTCTACCCTTTTTATAGGGCCTAACAAACGGTCGGGATGGTTGTTTTGCAAGTAGCGTTGTACTCCTTTTGGGCAAAGACGTCCTTCGTTAAAAGGAAATTCCATCCATGGCTCAAAACCGACCACTTTATTGCTTTTAACTAACAATTGAATTCCGCATTGCATACCACAAAAGCAACAATGTGTTTTCACCACTTCATCTGGTTCATCTCTTCCATCAAAGCCTTCTTTCGGGCTATAGTTAAGATGCGGACCAAAATCTTCTATTATTTTTTCTGCTGAAACAGGTAATTTTGCCATGTTATGTAGTTTTCTATATTTTCAATCTTGACATCGATAACGATCATTGTCAACCTGATTATTCTTTAATTATCCAAATAGATTTCCGCCGGCCTGTCTGGCTTTCAAATGGGCCTGCGCCAAACGGGATCTTTTTCCTTCAGGACTCAAATCCAAATGAGAACCACCATCCTCCATACTGAAATCAAAACCAAGTTCTTTAGTTACTGTTTTAAGGTCATTGATGTGCAAATTTGTAGCATACTCTTCTCCCGTATGTTTGCAAACCGCCATTCCTTGTTTCATCCCCTCTTTCTTATAAATATGGGCACCAATTTGCGCTGGACGTTGAATGATATGAAAGAATTTCCCAAAAGGGATCCAAATCAAAAACATAATAACAGTCACCGCATGAATTACTGCCAGGAAATCGAAAGCGAACCCTTTCATAAACTGGTAAGAATAGGTCAATCCTAAGCCAGTAACGGAGACCGCGATCAGCAAAATAAGAGGCAATAAATCCCCTTCAAATGTTTGCGTAGCTATTAACCCAGGGTTAGTCAGACGTCTTCTCAGATAATACAACGAACCCAAAATCACCAAATACGAAGACCAGTTTAACGCATGAAACGTTAAAAAGGCCATGATGGAATCCAGTTTAAACTCCATCACTTTAAAACCAAAAAAATGGGCTTCATACAACGATATGCTATTCGGAGCCATGGTGAAATGAATCCATCCAAAGGTCAAAGGAATTGTGATTAAAAATGCCGACGTACAACCAACGGCTATCATGAAATGGGCTACCCATCGGTATTTTCCCCTTGGGTAAATAAATTTCTGAAAAGCAATATTCTCAATGGTTTCTTTGGAAGCAAACCAAAAATGCGAAAACACTTTTCCTGTCACCAAATACATAATTCCTCTCTTAAAATAAATCCATGTGGGTGGCCTTTGCAACCAAACAGAATAACGGTATACAATGCCAAAAAAAGCGAATACCGTCCCAAATAAATAAGTGATTAAGGCGGCATCAAAATTCTGCAGATTTCTGGAACCAAAAAACACCAACACAACAGAGAATATTGACATTCCAGTGGCTATAAGCAGGGCTTTGGTATTAAAAGTTCTATTTTTCATTTCTTTAAAATTTAATAAAGTATATAACTATGTCATTTCGTTAAGAAACCTACAAGGCCCGAAAACCTTGTAGGTATATAAAAGAATTTTTATTTTAAAACGAAAGCGAGCTTGATTTTCAAAGCCTTTAAACCACCGATTGATCCCTGTAGCTAATATAGTAAAAAGAATCAAGCCAACTAAAAATTGTGTCGCACCACCAGTAGCGGTAATGCTATTTCCAATTAAAGACGCAAAAATAAATGGTCCGAATGCCTCAATTGCCGCTGTCCACCTAATAACCCGAGCTGCCTGACGCTGATTCTCAGAAAAGATAATAGGATACTGTCCAAGCGCACCCACATTACCAATACCTGTGAAGAAGAGCATCATTGCAAACATTGGAAATTGCCCCATGCTTGTGGGCGCAGCGCCCTCTTTCCTAATAAAAAACCTATAAATCCACTTACGGATTATCCACTTCTCTTTTAGGCCCTTGGTAATACCACCAGTTCAGAATTAAGCAAAGGAAATAATAAACTGCAAAACCGTATAATGCATACTCAGGCGTTCCTGCTGTTACTTGCTGTCCAAATACATTAGGAATAATAAACGCTCCATAAGCAGCAATTGCAGCCGTCCAACCTAATACTGGCCCTGCTTTTTCTTTACTGAAAATGTAAGGAATACTTCTAAAAGTCGACCCGTTCCCAATACCAGTTGTTAAAAATAGAACCATAAATGCCCCGAAAAATGGCCACCAATACGATTCTGGAGTTTCAGAACCCCTTGCTTGCACAACATAATAGGCAACGGTCAATGCAGCTATAATTTGAAAAATAGTACTCCACATTGTAATTTTAGCACCACTATTAACTTTATCAGCAAGAATTCCTCCTATTGGTCTAACCAAAGCCCCAAACATTGGCCCTAAGAATGCCCAAAGCATAATGTTAGGTGCATTAGGATTTACCCATTCTGGATCTAATGGATTTGAATACACAAATATATCTTGCGCTAATTTTGGGAACACCATAGAAAACCCAATGAAAGAACCGAAAGTCATGGTATAGATAATCGTCATTATCCAATTGTGCTTGTCACCAAGGATAGAAAATTGTTTATTAAGATTCTCTTTTATATCACCTGTAGTTCCATATTTCATTAATAAAACGGTTATAACTATTACCATAGGAAGAACAATCCACATCGCAGCATCTTTCATTCCAAAAGAATCCCAAGGAATACCAATTAACATGAAAGCACCAATACCAGCCGCTACCAAGCCTAACAGTATCATATACAATGTTTTTGAAACTCCTTTAGCCGTGTCAGGCATGCTCGGAGTTCCTGTAGATACATTGTTCATCCCAAAAAATGCCGCTAAAGAAGCTAATACAATAAGTGGAACCCAAATCCATGCTGCATTTTGCATTCCTTCAAAAGGAGCGCCTTTTGCAGTTGCAATTGCACCAGCAGTACCACCAAATAAAGAGAATGTTACTATAAAAGGAATCGTTTTTTGCATAACTGCAACTCCTAAATTACCAAGTCCTGCATTCATTCCCAATGCATATCCTTGCGCTTTTTTTGGAAAAAAGAAAGATATATTACTCATTGACGAAGAGAAATTACCTCCACCAAGTCCAGACAATAAAGCCATAATTGCAAAAAACATATATGGTGAATTAACGTCCGACAATGCTATTCCTGTTCCTATTGCTGGAATAAGTAACAAGGCGGTTGTTATAAAAACTACATTTCTCCCTCCTCCTAATGATATTAAAAAAGAGTTAGGCAATCGTAAAGTTGCCCCAGCTAACCCTGCAATTGCCGGCAAAGTATAATACAGGTTATTTACTTCTTTCAAAGCATTTATATATTCGTCAGATCCGGCAACTAGTCCGTGGGTCATTCCGAAATTGAAACCAAAATCTTTCATGTACTTTATAAGTACTCCCCACATAATCCATACAGAGAATGCGAGTAATAATGCAGGAATAGAACTCCATAGATTCCTATTTGCGATCTTTTTTCCTGTAGATTCCCAAAAACCTTGGTCTTCAACGTTCCAATCTTTAATATTTACTGACATAAAATTATTATTTTTAAATTTAAAACTAATTTGGCAGAATGTGCTTTATGACTTTCGACATTAAGACTTTTTCGCGTCTCCTTTAATGGTTAATATGTTCGATATCTCTCGTAAATCCAGGGGTTTTCTTTCTAAGGATTTTAATGATGGTTTTGTGCATCCAAATCAAACAAGCGCTTGAAATGACAAATATAAACAGCCAGGAACTCGTCCAAAGTCCAGTGAAATTTAATAGGTAGCTAAATATGATAGGCCCAAAAAAACCGCCTAATCCTCCAATCAATCCTACCATCCCACCTACAACTCCCACTTCATTCGGGAAGTATTCCGGGATGTGTTTATACACCGCCGCTTTACCGATTCCCCATGAGATTCCGATCATTACCACCAAAATAACATACACCCACATATTGGCTGCAAATTTGATTTGGGTAACTCCTTTGGCTAATAATTCTTTCTTGCTAACGGCCTGATTTTCTTTTACAACAATCTCTTGCCATGAGGTTTTAACCGGTAAAATGGACGAATCCGTCAGGGGGACATCAACTTTTGGTTTAACCTTATAATCATTATTATTCAGCACTAATCCCGATGGAGTAACTTTGGTTACAATACCGCTATCATTAGCCATTACACCAGGCCCTGATGTGAAAATCTCCATTTTAGGGAACATCAACAGAAAACTGATGACCATAGTGGAACCTAACACCCAGTACATAACTTTTCTGGCTCCAAATTTATCCGACAAGTACCCGCCAAAAGCTCTGATAACCCCTCCAGGTAAGCTAAACATCGTGGCAAACATTCCTCCCATAACCAGCGAAGTGTGGTACACATTCATAAAGTTAGGTAACAACCATTGGGAGTAAGCCACAAAACAACCAAATACCAAGAAGTAGTAAGCACCAAATCTCCATACTCTAGCAGATTTTAATGGAGTCAATAACGTTTTTAAATTTTTAGTGTCTCCTTGCGGTTTTTTATTTTTGGCGAATATTATAAAGAGAATTCCAACAGCTACCAACACCGCTCCGTAAGTTACCGGCAGCATTTTCCAGCCGTTGATAGGATCGCTTTTAGAAAAATTATTTAATAAGGTAGGAGCAATAAAAGTAGTGATTGCTGCACCGGCATTTCCCATCCCGAAGATACCCAAGGCCCTACCTTGCCAGTTTTGCGGATACCAAACCGAGGTGTAACCAATCCCAACGGCAAAGCTGGTTCCTATTAGTCCGAAAAGGAAACTCAAAACGGCAAAACTCCAAAAGGTATCTGCAAAAGGAAGCAAAAACAACGGTATGGAACAAAGAAACAATAAAATGGAGAATATAATTTTTCCCCCAAATTTATCCGTTAAAATCCCGATGGGAAGACGGAATATAGCTCCCGACAAAATAGGAATCCCTAAAAGCCACCCCACTTCTACCACGCTCCAATTGAAAACGCCTCTATCGACAAGAAATGTAACTAAAACACCATTTAAAGTCCAACAGGCAAAACAGATTGTAAATGCTAATGTGTTTAAAAATAATATTTTGTGGGATTGCGATAAACTACTCATAAAACAACTATTTGTTAATGAAGTAAAATTAATCTGTTGACACCTCTTAAAACATGATAAATATCAGTCAATCGGTGAAAAAGACAATTTACCTGCTTTGCTTTTTTGAGATTTAACGCAAACTTATATGCAAATAACTAATAACTAGACTATTAACCATTTATGATTTCAATCATAAAAAAGCGTTCAAGCAAAAAAGAGCCTTCGAGCTTCTCTTTTTACAATAGTTCATTTAAAAACAAGCCCGAAAACTGGGATTGTTTTTTATTTAGCCGGTAGTGAACACTAGTTTCCAATCTGTCCCAAAAAAAAATTCTGCTTTTAAAAAATCAATGGACTGATTTAATTTCCCATAACAATTGGGATCGAGGTTAATTGCAAATTCGCCCAATCAAATTGATACCGGAACATTCAGGTATAAATGAACCTTTGCGCTCTTAGCCGTTAGATAGCTTTATCCCCCAATCTTTATCATACTCCGATTCTTCGAAAACAAATCCGGGTTTTGGAATTTAGCATCATCGTCCATACCGCCACGCATCGACATTTTTGATTTTATGTTCTTAAAAATAAGTGGTTCAATCGATTCTCCTGCGCGTAAGCTTTGCAGTAAATCTGTTTCTGAATTCGAGAAAAGACAGTTTTTTAGTTTACCGTCGGCAGTCAAGCGAATACGGTTGCATGTACTGCAAAAAGGGTTTGTCACGGAACTAATCACCGAGAAACTGCCCTTGTAGGAAGTTATTTTATGGTTTTTGGCGGTGTCGTGGGGTTTATCAGTCAAGCGCTCTACATTTTCAGCAGCGTATTTATCATTAAGCTGCGTAAGGATTTCGGCATAAGACACCAGTTTGTCTTTCTTCCATTGGTTGCCATCAAAGGGCATGAACTCGATAAACCTAATCTCGATGTCGCGATTTTTGGTCAATTCGACAAAATCGATAATTTCCTCGTCATTAAAGCCTTTCATCACCACCACATTTAGTTTTAGCCGAAACCCATTGGCGTCAAGCAACTCCATATTCTCCTGAAATTTATCAAAATAATTTCTACGGGTAATTTGGTTGAATTTATCTTTTTGTAAACTGTCAATACTTACATTCAGCGTGGTTATCCCGGCCTCTTTGAAAGTATCAATAAAATCATGCACCAGGATTCCGTTAGTTGTCAAGGTAAGCTCGACGCCCAGTTTTCCTAATCGCTGGATAATGTCTGCGGCGTCTTTTCTGACCAAAGGTTCGCCGCCCGTCAATCTAATTTTGTTCACACCCAAATTGACAAAAGTCTGGGCAATGGTAATAATTTCATCTGCAGTCATCAGATGCGCTTTTGGCGTAAGCGCAATCCCTTCAGCTGGCATGCAATAGGTACATCTCAAATTACAATTCTCTGTAATTGAAATGCGCAAATAACTGTGCTTACGTCCGTGAGTGTCCTGCATTTGGATATTATTTTCCATGGTTGAATCCGTTTAGAATTTTGAACAAATGCAAAACCGAAGGAAAAACGGCATCCATAGATTCGCTGGCACCTGCGGTAGAACCCGGCAAGGCCATAATAAGTGTATTCCCTTTGAAACCCACCACGCTACGGGACAACATCGCATAAGGGGTGCGGTCCTGACCATAGGACCGAATCGCTTCTTCGATACCAGGAATGCGGCGATCGAGCAACGGAATCACCGCTTCGGGCGTGACGTCTCTGTTTGACAATCCGGTTCCGCCAGTGATGATGACCAGATCGGTTTTTTGGGCACACAGTTTATTTATCGTGTTCTGAATATCCAAAACCTCATCAGGAATGATGATGTAATTTGAAACTTCCAATCCTAAATCCTTGATTTTATTAGAAATCACTTTTCCCGCGCGATCTTCTTTTTTTCCGCTGGAAACGCTGTCCGAACACACCATAACCGCCACGGCAAGATCCTGTACTTCCTTGTTCCCGTAATCGGATTTCCCACCTTTTTTATGCAGTAACTTTATGGTCGAAATCTCCACGTTTTTGTCGATGGGTTTCAGCATGTCATACATCGTCAGTGCAACGATAGAGGCACCGTGCATGGCCTCGACCTCAACACCGGTTCTGTAAATTGCTTTTACGGTTACTTTTATCACTACCGAATCGTCCAAAAACTCATATTCAATTCCGGTAAATTCAATAGGCATCGGATGGCAATCCGGAATAGAATTCGAAGTGTTTTTTACCGCAAAAAGTCCAGCTGTTCTGGAAACTTCCAAAACATCGCCTTTCGGAACCGTTTTGTTGAGAATTGCCTGCATGGTTTCTGGCGAGCCTACTTTTACAATTGCCTGCGCCGTTGCCGTGCGTTGCGTAATTATTTTATGGGTGATGTCTACCATTATATGTTTTATTATTTTAAAGATTCACAAAGGACACGCAAAGGTTTCACAGAGATTATATTTCTCTTAGTGTATCTCTGAGATTCTTAGTGCAACTATGTGTACCAGCCTATTTATTTACTTTCCAAGTATACGATTCGTCTTCCGTTATTTCTTTGCCAAAAATGGCTGCCTTTTCTTTTATTTCTTCCACCAAAAACTCCAGGGCATCGTAAACCACTTTACGCCTTGGCGCAGACACAAAAACAAACAGACAAATCCCCCCTGTTTTCACGGTTCCCAGACTGTGGTAAATGTGCAAACACGAAAGTTCGAATTTGGCGAAAGCGGCTTCCCGAATTTCGTGGAACGTTTGCTCTGCCATTTCTTCATAAGCCGAATACTCTATTGCAACAACGGTCTTCCCGTCGATCACATCGGCACGCACTTGGCCTAAAAAAATATTGTGCGCTCCAATAGTCGTTTTGCTTTGGTGTTTCGCTATCGAATTACCTATGAATTCTGACGATATGGGACCCTGGATGAAGGATGTTTTTTTAGGTTTTCTTGTTGGCATTATTGTATCATTTTAATTTTTTATTTATCTTTTTTGCTAATGACTATTGCTATTGGTCATTGACACGAATTGAATTCCGTTTTCGAGATGCGAAAGCTTTGTAAACCCTTCTTTTTTCAAATAGGCCAAAGCCAATTGACTGCGTTGCCCGCTTTGGCAAAACAACAGGATTTCTTGGTTTTTATCCAGTTGGCTGCAGTAGCTTTCCAAAGACGAAATTGGTATATTCACCACATTTGAAGCTTCCCATTTTGGCTCTTCATATCCTTCCCTTATGTCGATGATCAAACAATCTTCCTGCTTGCATTTTTCCAGAAAAGTTGCTGCCGTTACGTTCTCCGCCATCTTAGCCGAATTCTGTCGCTGAATTGCTAATCCGTTGGCAATTCCTTTCTCAATGGCCGCAGGATTTCTATTAAAATTGACAAGCTGCATTTGATAGTGTAGCCCATCATAGAGCAACAACTTTGCTGACAATACCGTTCCGATTTCGAGAACAATCTTTAGCACCTCCATCGCCTGAAAAGAACCCAAGGTATTGGGCAACACCCCCAAAACTCCTGAAGCAACACAATTGGGAACCGAACTTAAACTTTCCGTTTGCGGAAACAAACAGCGGTAACTCGGACCGTTTTTATAGTTAAAAACCGAAACCTGCCCTTCAAACTTGTAAATCGAGGCATAGACCACCGGAATTTTTTTGACAATCGAAACGTCATTAATCAGATAGCGAATCCCTATGGTATCCGTACAATCGACAATAATTTGGTAGTCACCCACGATTTCGAAGGCATTTTCAATACTGAAAAATTCATTAAAAACGCGAACCTTCACCTCAGGATTGAGCTCCATTATCGCTTCGGCAGCTGTTATGGCCTTGCTTTTTCCGCAATCTTTCAAAGTGTACAACAACTGACGGTGCAAATTGGTTTCCTCGACCACATCTCCGTCCACAATTCCGATAAAACCGACTCCAGCCGCAGCCAGATTTTGCAAAACAGGACAGCCCAAACCGCCGGCTCCAATTACTAAAACACTGGCTTTCTGTAATTTTTCCTGTCCTAAAATTCCAATTTCCGAAAGGATTATTTGTCTGGAATATCGTGCTGTATTTATCACTTCTTTTTGTTTTTTGGAATTCAACTTATCACTTCTCACCCTTCACTTACTTTTACCCCCCAGCATAAGGAGGCAGAAAAGCAATTACGTCTTGATCATTTAAGGTTGTATCCACCCCAGCAATGGCCTGATTAACAGCAATCGTGTAACTGACGCTTTGCATTTCTTGGTAAGCTGACTCCATTTTTGATTTAAAAGAATTCACCGTCATATTGGGTTCCTCCAACACCAGCTGCTCTTCTTTCTTCTTGGTCAACTCTGCCAATACCCCAAAATATTTAATGTTTAGAATCATAATTGAATTTTTTGATACTCTTCTGGAGTATTTATGTTTTGCACTTGAGCACTCCATTTTTCAGGAATCAACAGTGTTTGATTTTTAATTTCTTTAATTACTTGTCGCAATCTTAACCGATCCTTTTTTGTGTTTTCATCGAAAACGCTTACCAATGACCGGTCATAAATACCGATAAGCGGATAGGCCTTGTCTTGCAGTTGCACTTGTGTCATCTGATAAGAACCGTCCTGATTTTCAAGTATCCAAAGCAGCAATTCCGTCGAAACCAAAGGCGCGTCAACGCTAAGGATAAAATTCAGTTTTGTTTTGGAATGTTGCAAGGCTGTGTAAATTCCTCCCACAGGTCCTTTATCTTGAACGATGTCTTCAATTCGCGTATATCCCAAAAAATCATAATCCTCGTTCGAAGAAACAATCACAATATTCTCGCCCACAATCGGTTTTACCGCCTCGTAAATATGACTTACGAATGGTTTTCCGCCCAAGGGCAGAAGACCTTTATCTGTTCCCATGCGTTGGCTTTTACCTCCTGCTAATATGAATGCTGTTATGTTGTCTTTCATTTCGAATCTCTTTTCTTTCTTCTATTCTCTTTTTTCTATCCTCTTATCAGTCTTCACTTCCCATTCCTCAAATCAAGCCGTTACATATAATTTATAAATCGCTATTCCGAGAACCAGTGCGAGTACATTTTTCAAAATAGCAGAATTAAATTTTTTGCTGCCGTAATACGCTCCAAAAAAACCTCCAACGAATACAATTCCGATTAGCGGCATCGATGATTCGGGCAAAACACCCCCTTTTAGTAGGAAACCCGAAATGCCTGAAATGGAATTCACCAATATAAATAAAGCCGAAACGGCTGCTGTTTGTTTCATGGTTCCCCAGCCCATAAGAATGATTACAGGACTCAAAATTATTCCGCCGCCAATTCCTATCAAACCCGATAAAAACCCTATGACAGCCCCCACAATTAAGGCAGCATACAGATTCAAAGACGTTATTTCCTTTTTCTCTTTTCCCAAAAAACCCATTAATCTCAAAACGGCAAAGACTAATACCGTTGCCAATATCACTTTATAATAAAATGTGGGAACCGTAAGATACCCTCCCAAAAAAGAGAACGGAACTGATGTAATCGCAAAAGGATAAAACAGGTTCCATTTGAATTTTTTCTCCCGGTAATAAAAATAAAAGGAAATTCCGGAAACCAGGATATTAAGTATTAAAGCGGTTGGTTTCATGAAGCTTATCGGGAAAGCGAAGGCGCTCATTAATGCCAAATATCCGCTGGCTCCACCGTGCCCCACACTGGCATACAAAAAAGCGACAATGGGCAACAATAGCAGCAATAAAGGCATGTCAAATAGATCTATTGGAGTCATATGACATGTTTTTTTAATTGTTCATCCAGAAACACCCAACAGTCTGCATTGATTGCTTCAAAAGTTTCTATTAAAGACTTTCCGTATGGGGTCAGTATCGTACCGCCACCCTTGTTTCCGCCTATCTGAGTTTCTATCAATGGACTTTTTGCCGCTTTATTGGACACATCCACTAATTTCCATGCTTTTTGATAAGACAAATTCATGGCTTTGGCGGCCTTATTCAGCGAACCCGTTTCTTCAATTAATTTTAATAACTGAACACGGCCTTCACTGATAAGGATTCCCTCATCATTTTCAATCCAAATTTTACTCTTTATTTTCAAAACGGAATTTATTGCGTTATACTTTTACAAATATAACGAAAAGAAGTAAGCCCTAAATATGATAAATATCAACTTTTGCATCTTTCTCAATTTCATACGTTCCATCTGGGAGATAAACCAATGCATTAGCAAGCGAAAAAGTATTGAGCATCGAAGAATTTTGATGCGACAGTATAGTTACGGCATCACCGATAACAGTAGCCTTTAGAAACTGGCAACGGGAATTATTAACGCTAAAATTGTGGGTTATCCTTTTTTGTGAAGTTTGATTGTAGTTGGCAGCATTTCCAGAAATAATTGTTAATGTTGGCAATACATACACATAAAAACAAGTTAGGCAAGCCGCCGGATTACCTGGCAAGGCAAACACTATTTTATCCTTTTTCTTTCCTGCAAACAGCGGTTTTCCGGGTTTTTGGTTGACTTTGTAGAAAAGTGTTTCCACTTCGAGTTCCTTTAAAGCCTGAGCCACAAAATCGTAATCGCCCACGGATATTCCACCGGAAACTAGCACCACATCATTTTCTGACAATGCTTGTTGCAGTTTGGCTTTGGTGTTTTTAAAATCATCGTTTACTTCATACAAATTGATAGTGTCAAAAAAAGCATCCCTTAAAGCCGTTTGAAGCATAACGCCATTGCTCTCATACACTTTCCCGTATTCCAATTCATTTCCAGGCTTTACCAGTTCATTACCGGTGATTACAATTCCTATAGTGGGTTTTTGAAAAATTTTTACCGAAGTAAAACCAAGACCCGCAAGAAACCCAATGGCAGCGGCATTAAGCGCTGAACCTTTTTCAAGAGCCAAATCACCTTCACTATTTTGCTCCCCAATAGGTCTGATATTCAATCCTAATTTTGGATGTTCTTGAAGTTGTAAAATATTTTCTATAACACTGACTTTTTCAATTTGAATAACCGCATGAGCCGAATCGGGAACGGCAGCACCCGTAAAAATCTTGATCGCCTGACTTGGGAGAAGATTCACTTGATGCGTGTCCCCCGCTTTAATTTCGCCAATAATAGTATATTCTAAACCATGGTGTAAACACAATGCAAATCCATCCATTGCGGATTGCCTGAAAGGCGGCATATTTATAGGTGAATAAAGGTTTTGAGACAGCACATGTTTTCGCGCTTGCAATAACGGGTATTCTACTTCCTTGGATTCTGGCAATTTGTTTTTTAATATCGAAAAAGCGTCCTGAACTGAAACCATGTGTTGTGTTTTATTTAAATTCAAAAATACGATTCAAAATGATTTATCCATACCATAATATCCATAATATTTAGACTTTATCTCATTTTACAAAATAAAAAAAAGGCTGTGCTAACCAGCACAGCCTTTCAAACTAATAACATAAACCCATATTCAACTGCGAAACCAACACAGTATTTGATTAACTAAGAACTAAACCCTAATTTATTTTATGGTGAAAAGCTTTGGACTAAATGAAACCATAACCCAAACCCAATTGTTTGTGTTACTAGCATCTCCACCTTTAAGTCTTTCCAATGTATTTGAACCGAACATTTGAGAATATCCTGCTTTAGCCATAATGTCTTTTTGAAGCGCATAACCCGCAGTGAAATCTATTTCTGTACCCAAATAGCTGTCCATTTTTGCATTGGCAGCATCCAAAACTGTATTCGGAGCTGAGAATAAATGTGGAGTTAAGCTAAACTGCCATTTATTTTGGGTATAATTTAATTTCAGAAAAGCATCGCTCAAACCAACATTGTTTTGGTGATTCCCAACGTAGAAATAATCCATAAACCCATTAAATCCATGATTTGTACCGAAAAGAGGCGTGAATGATTTGAAATCCGTACTCGTATCATCTTGGTCTTTCCCAGAAAGGAATTCATACCCTAATCCCGCTTTAAATTTTCCAGTTATCGCATAAGCTAAATTTGCCCCGGCATAGAAAGCATTCACGTCTTGATTGCCGCTTTTTCCAGATTGCCCGTACAAACCTAAATTAACATCCCATTTATTTTCTTTATAAGAAAGATAAGTTCCAAAAGTCTGTTTGTAATCTACTTCTAAATCAGTAAGCGTTTTTGCGAATTCATAACCAGTATTCATAAATAACAAACTCATGTTCAACTTACTAAATTGAGTATGGTACCAGGCATATTGCAACGATTTGTAATTGGTGGTATAGGGTGTAATTGGGGCCACTAAATTTTCGGCATCTGCGTTTAATGCAAATCCTAAATCCAACTGATGGTTTATTGGATGGAAAGAGATAACAGCAGCATCATGACTTTGTCCTTGTTGTGCCCAGTCAATTTCTCCCAAAATTCTTTGGTTGTCATAAGACAAAACCTGACGTCCCAAACGCGCACTCCATTTGGCATCAAAATCATATTGTGCCCATGCTTCAAATACCGCAACTCCGTTTTTATCAACTGTAGTTGTTGTAGCCGCATCTCCCCATGTGCGAATGTTTTGCAAACTTAATTTTGCTTTCAGTTTTTCCTGTTTGTAATTTAAATTTAAACGGGAACGCTGAGAAATAAAAGAAGTCGCATCTTCAGAATCTTTAATTAGACTTTTAAACCCATTTCGGTACTCATAACGCGGTCTGAGTTGTAGGCTTGCATCAAATTCTTGAGCAAAAGTCGTTAGACTCATCATTCCTAAAACAGACAAACTAATATTTTTAAGTGTTTTCATTTTTTATTTAATTTAGCTTTTCAGCTTCTTCGTTTATTTTTTTTATGGTTTCATCTGAATTCACTCCTAAGCCTTCTTGTTGAAAAGCTAATTCTCCTTCGGCATTAAAAACGCTGATAATATTGGAGTGTGAAAAATCCATAGGTGATATTTTTTTGTAATTTACAGCCAAAACCGCTGAAAATTCACGAGTATTTTCTTCTGTCGAACGCAAGAAAACCCATTGATTCCCTTCCATTTTATTTTCTATAGAGAACGTTTTCAAACGCTCCGGAGTATCAACAGTTGGGTCGATGCTCACTAAAACGAGTGTAACATTTTTTTTGATATTTTCAGGTAAGCGTGATTCAATATTGCGCATATCTGCCACTAACCTTGGGCACGCTGATTTACAAGATGTATAAATCATTACCAAAACCAGCACTTTCCCTTTAAGATCCACCATCGTGACGGTTTTACCATCTTGATTAGTCCATTTTGACGGTAGATTATAGATTGACAAGTCTGAAATACGATTTTCTGTTCCTTTTTCCACAAGCTTGTTTTCAGAGTTATTTCCCTCTATTTTACCGTTACAAGACTGCAACAATAAAAGAATAAAGGTAAATCCCAGAAACAGTATTTTACCCATACCTCCAGAAATTTTGAATTTTTTATAATTTTGAATTTTTGATTTCATTGGTTTAATTGTATTTGGTCCAATATTTATTCAACATCCTTAGCACATCGAAACCCTAAGTTTTTAGTAGTGTAACTCGCTTTAAGACTCCCTCTAAAAGCATATCGCATAAAAGCGGCATAATTCATCAGATCGGTTGCGTTTATAGAAGCACTTCCGCAAAAGAGATTTTTATCACTGTCCTTGTCTTTTCTAGATTCTCCAGAAAGGAAAATACTGTTGAAGTCCGAAGTCCATTCCCAAACCAAACCATGCATATCATAAACTCCCCAATAATTTTTGAAGGTTTTTCCTATTGGATTTAGATAGGTTTTGGGTTTTTCATAAGAGGCTAAAATATATTTGTTAAACGCCGCTTTTGTTCTGGCATCAATCCGTTTTTCATCAGCCATAGCCACATATTCCCATTCATCCATAGTGGGCAATCTCTTTCCTTGGCATTCGCAATATTTTCTGGCAGCAAACCATGAAATATTGGTAACGGGGCCATTACTTAAATTGGTCTTGCCATAGTTGAACTCACTTTCCCAATGGGATAAATAACTTTTGTCAGCAAAAATTCTTTTGATTTTGGAACGGCCGTACTCTGGATTGTTTTTTAGAAAAACCACATATTGTGCATTGGTAATAGGGAAAACATCTATTTCAAATGCACTGACTTTTGCAGGTTTTTTATCTTCGGTTCCGTAAAGGGGGATATAACTCCCCCTTTTAACAGAAACCATTGGACTTTCTTGAGCCCATAGAGCTGTCACAATAAGAAATAAAAATATTGGCAAAAATATTTTCAAATTAGACATAGCACTCTCTTTTTTTGATTATTATTTTCTTTGCGCTTTTACCATTGCCGGAGTTACCAAAGTTTTATTATTTCCCCAACTACTATAAACATAAGTCAGTACATCGGCAACTTCGACATCGGTTAGGTTTTGACTAGGCATAACACTATTTATTTTTTTGCCGTTTACGGTAATTTCGCCACTTAACCCTTTTATAACTGCCTGAATTGCGCGACTTGGGTTAGCATTCAGATAATCTGATTTTGCCAATGGAGGGAATGCATTTGGGATTCCTTCTCCTGAAGATTGATGACAAGCAAAACAAGTACCTCCATAAAGTTCTTTACCTGATTTTATTTGCTCAGCAACAGTTTTAGCAACTACTGGTTTTTCTTCTTTTTTTCCTTTTGGCATACTCTGAATTGTTCCCCCTTCAGCAAGGTAAATCCCTTCTTGAGTTGTACCGGAATAAACTTGTTTATTATCTTCTCCTACAACTTTAAGCATCCCAATTGCACCTTTATTGAAAGCTCTAAAAATAGAGTGATCCACAATAATGAAAGTTCCTGGAACATCTACTTTGAATTCCACTATGGTAGAACCACCGGCAGGAATTAATGTTGTTTGAACATTTTTATTGATCATTTCTCCCCCTTCTACATGTACTTTGTCAAAAATCTCTCCGATCACATGGAAAGAAGAAACGAGGTTAGGACCTCCATTACCCATATAGATACGTACAGTTTCACCAACTTTGGCTGTTAGAGAATTATTTCCTGCAATACCACCCACTTTACCGTTAAACACAACATAGTCGGCATCTTCTTTTACTGCTTTGTCCATATCAAAGGGTTGTTTTCCTTGCTCTCCATATTTCCCTTTAGTATAGAAATCTCCTTGCATAACGTAGTATTCTTTGTCTACAGGAGGCAATCCGCCTTCTGGCTCTACTAATATCAAACCATACATACCGTTTGCAATATGCATTCCAACTGGCGCAGTAGCACAGTGATACACAAACAAACCTGGATTTAATACTTTGAAATTAAACACTTTTTCATGACCTGGCGCCACTAATGAAGAAGTTGCCCCACCTCCAGGTCCAGTAACGGCATGTAAATCAATGTTATGCGGCAATTTATTGTCTGGATGATTTTTTAAGTGAAATTCCACTTCGTCACCAACGCGCGTTCTAATGAAGCTTCCCGGAACAGATCCCCCAAATGTCCAATAGGTGTATTTTACACCATCAACCATTTCGCCTTCTTGTTCTTTAATCTCCATGTTAACAATGAGCTTCTTAGCAGCGCGGTCGCCTACTGGTTTGGGCACAAAAGGTGGAGCTGTAAGTTCGGCTTCCATCTGTCCTTCTACTTTTACATTTTCATAATTCTTAGCGTCTTTTTCTTCCTTTTTTGCGCAAGAAAACAGACTGACAGCTACAATTGCCGCGAGGACAATATTTGTAATTTTTTGATGATTTTTAAACATAACTGTATCCTTTTCGGTTTATATACTTTGATTCGTCATACAAATATAAAGGAGTAAAACCTCTTTTATTATGATAAAAATCATGTTTTTAACATTTGTTTAAGAATCTAAAATAATAATAATATAGATAGAAGAACTACCCCTAAAACAAGGCTTAAGCTTACTTTCCAAAAAGAATTTCCTTTTTTTAATTCCATAAATTGAAAAGCTACCAATATGAATTTGACGGCTGAGAACCCAATGATTAAACCAACTGCAAGGGTTGAAACTTCAATTGAAGTTGCAACTAAAGCAGTGGTGATAGTTAAAAATATCAGTGCACCGTAAGTGAATAACAAGGACTTTTTCATCTCTTAAAAAATTAAATAGAGAATAGGAAATAACAATAACCAAATCAAATCACACATGTGCCAGAAGGCAGCGCAAGCATCAACATCTTCAGTTAGCGTATCTGAATTTTTCTTTGTCATTCCGTAATTTGTCCAAAATAAAATTACCATTCCCATAATGACATGAATGAGGTGAAAAGCGGTAAGCATCCAATAAAAACTAAAGAACATATTGGTTTCCAATGAAATTCCGGATTCAATTTTATCATAGTATTCGATGCTTTTCAGAATTAAAAACAAAAACCCTCCAAGCATCGTCAGCTTAAAATAAAAGGATGACTTCGCTATGTTATTTTCCTTGAATTGCTGCACGGCAGTGGCCATAAAAAAACCACTCGTTAATAGAAAAACAGTGTTGATTGCTCCGAAAGTCGTATTGAGTTGCAAACGAGATAGGTGAAAGACTTCTGGTTCTTGGTGTCCATAATAAACAAAGGCAATCAATGCCATTCCAAATGTAATCAGTTCCAGGAAAATTATAATCCACATCAAAATCCCTCCGGGCGGATAATAGATGTTTTTGTAATCGATTTTTAATGTATTCATTTTAGTATTTATCTTTGATGCTTAATTTTCTCGTACAATTTCACTAAGGACTGCAGCAATTCCACAGGAGTTGTCAGGATTTGGTAGTGATTTTGGCCGAACATTTGTGGCAAATAATATTTTGCCTGCGCCTCAATCGCCAAAGCATAGGAATTAATATTCCTGTTATTTAGCTCCCGCAGGGCTTGTTTCACGTCGTTTATACCGTATTTGCCTTCGTATTTATCGTAATCATTGGGTTTACCGTCAGAAATCAAGATGACCCATTTGTTTTTAGTGTTTCTTTTGTCGAGGCGTGCACCGGCGTGTCGCAAGGCAGCACCGATTCTGGTGTACCCATTGGGTTCTATGGCACCAATTTTGTGTTTGGCCACATTCCATTTTTCGTCAAAATCCTTCACCGTCAAATAGGTGGAATAATTCCTTGTTTTTGAATAAAAACTGTCAATGGAAAAATCGATATTGAATTCGTTGAGCATTTCCCCAAAAAGTATGGAAACCTCCTTCTCTACATCAATCACTCTGTTCCCCGCGGCATAACCGTCACTGGAAAGACTGATGTCCAAAAGAATAAGTATGGATAGATCTTTCTTTTTTTTCCGATTCGAAATGTATATTTTTTCGGAAGGAGTTCGTTTAGAATGGACGTCTACATAGAGATCCGTGATGGCATCAATATCAAATTCTTCGCCTTGGTTTTGCCGTTTTTGCTGCTGCATTTTGTTGTTCACACTAGTCAGCATTTTGCGCAAGCCCATCAGTGTGGAAGCGTTTTTCGTTATTGTTCGTTTATAATAACTAGCATCGGTTTTTAGTTGCGATTTCGGATATACTTTGCAGAAATTATCTTTGTATTGACGTTTATCAAAATCCCATTCGTCATATAGCAGATGGAAGCCTTTGCCATCCACTTCGGCACTTTCAGATATGGTCGTGTTTTCTATAAAATCTGCTTGATAAACGGAATGCGCGGTATCATCAACCCGAACGGTATATTTCATATTGAGTTCTTCCAGCGCGTCCTGATGTTCTTCCAGTTCGTCAGAACCGTCAAAATCACGCCAGACCCCATTGAACTCTTCGGCAGTTTCCACTTTTTCAAAATTATGCAGCATCACATAATCTTCCTGCTGTTTTTTATCCAGTTCAACCGTAATGACTTCCTCGACGGCTGTCGCTTTTAAAGTCGTTGTAGGTTGCTGCTCGTTTCCTTTTTTGGTTTTATCCGAAAAATTCTCAAGCATTTTATCGCTATTTAGTTCGATTTCGTTTTGCATCCATTTTCCATACAGCCAGGAATAATCAGCAGCAATTTTATCGGTTGCTTTTTGGGTAAAATGATTTTTCACTTTCGAATGGAAAGCTTCATCGATAGAGAATTCTTCGAATAAAACAGACAGAATTTCTTCGGACGTTTCCAATGCTTTTTGTTGCGAAAGTTCCAATGTTTGCTCTCTCTCTGTAGGTTTCCAGTTAAATTCCAAACGTTTTTGAATACTGAGGTATAAAATTCTGAATAGATAGAAAGTCAAATTCTCATTGGTCGTAGCTAATTCGGAAAAAGAAACGGGAAGGAAAAAATTATAGTTTTTATAACCTCCTTCGCGTTCCGCCGGATAAATATCAATTGGTTTTCCGGTTAATGCCCGTGCCAAAATCGTCAAACGCGGTTTTATGTCATTTAGTGTAACGGTTCTCGCTACAATTTCAGGGTCAATTGTTCTGCTTTTTTTCAATTGCTTGAAAAACTTCCCAACTAAATATTCGTCTAATTCAAATCCCATTTTTTTAGTATTCAGCGTTCGGTATTCGGTGTTCAGTGTTATTATTTAGTGTTCAGCATTTAGTAGTCCGAGTAGACAGTACTAGTTATTAAACAACCGCAATCAATTAACAAACAGCCCTTTGAAAACGCGCTGTTATTTTTAGTGATTAAATATCATTGCAACTGAATACTGATCACTTTTCTATATCATCAAATCGCACAAATCTTTCAGGGCGACCAATGTTTGTAAATCGTCCGATAGCGGTTCTACAACCGCAACGTGCACCGATAATCTTTTCGGTAGTCCGCTTTGAATAATTTTAGCGGCATCAACTAATAAACGGGTAGAAACGGTTTCGGTTAAGCCTAATTCGGTTAAGTTTCTGATTCTATTTCCGATGGCTACCAATTTTTTGGCAATATCATGCTCAATTTGAGTTTCATTAACCAAAATTTCTATTTCAATTTTCGGCTCCGGATATTCAAATGAAACGGCAATGAATCGTTGTCTTGTGGAGGGCTTTAGTTCTTTAAACCCTCTTTGATATCCAGGATTGAAAGAAGCGACTAACATAAAATCTTCATGTGCTTTTACGGTTTCGCCTAACTTGTCAATGAAAAGTTCGCGTCTGTGGTCCGTCAATGAGTGAATCGCCACAATTACGTCGGGACGGGCTTCGGCTACCTCATCAAGGTAAATAATCGACCCTTCTTTCACGGCTGTTGTTAACGGGCCATCGAGCCAAACGGTTTCGGCTCCTTTGATAATGAATCGACCAATTAAATCGGTAGATGAGGTTTCTTCATGGCAACTTATCGTTATTATTTTTTTATCTAATTGATGCGCCATGTATTCAATGAAACGGGATTTTCCCGTCCCTGTGGGACCTTTCAACAGAAAAGGAATTTTGTTTTTATAGGCATGTTCAAAGACTTCTTTTTCTTTGCCTACCGCGTGGTAATAAGGGATTTTTTTTGACATGATTATATTTTAAAACGAAACCCATTCTAAAGTCTACAGGCAGTGACATTGCTGTATTCAGAAGTGATGGGTTTCGCCTATAATAAAAGTTTTAAGCTGATTTATATCGTTTCTTCTGAAAAAACGGTTTTTTTCTTGGAAGCATGGTTAAGATCTTTTTTTATTTCTTGGTGAAAAAACTTTTCATCATTCGTCCCCTCTAAAGCTTCATCAGTGGGTCTTCCGTATTTAATAAAGTCAAAAATAAAAAGACCGATACCTACAGTAAACATAGTGGCGCAAATGAGTAACACCACAAAGTGGATACTGATTTCGTTTTGTACATCCATAAATTCCATCTTCATTTTTCGTTCCATGTATACTTGGGCAACTCCGGCAACTCCAAAAGCAACTGTCATACCTAGAATACCAATATTAGACAGCCAGAATGCGGCATGCCCATGATTGCTGTCAAAACGTTTACGCCCCGTTAAATTCGGAAGCGCATAGCTAATTATTGCCAATACAATCATAGCGTAAGCTCCCCAGAAAGCGTAATGCGCATGCATTGCGGTTACCAAAGTCCCATGCGTATACAAGTTAGTTTGCGGCAAAGTATGCGCAAAACCAAGTAATCCAGCTCCCACAAAAGAAACGATTGCCGAGCCAATTGTCCAGAATAAAGCGATCTTGTTGGGGTGGCTTTTTTCTCCTTTTCGGTACATATTAACGGCGAACAACGCCATCGCCAAGAAAGCCAAAGGTTCCAATGCCGAGAAAATACCACCTACAACTAACCAAATTTTATTTACTCCGATATAATAATAGTGATGGCCTGTTCCGAGAACTCCCGAAAGAAAGGTCAAACCTACTATTACGTACAACCATTTTTCGATTACTTCCCTATCCACTCCTGTCAATTTAATCAATAAGAAAGAAAGGATACCTCCCATGATTAATTCCCAAACTCCTTCAACCCACAAGTGAACTACCCACCATCTAAAGAACGAGTCCATCACTTGGCTATCAAACCAAATCATACCGGGTATGTATAGTAAAGCTGAGAAGAACAAACCCATAACGAGCACTAATGCAGTCGTAGTTTGGCGTTTTCCTTTGAAAAGCGTCCCTATAATCAACACTAGGAAAAGTAAAACGTTGGCAACAACCAAATAGTCCAACTCCCTAGGAATCTCCAGGAATTTCCTGCCTTCCCAATGATTAAAGTGAAAACCAACTATTGCAATCACACCAACGAGTGCTAACGATATTAATTGTACATAAGCCCATTTCACGCTTATCAATTCGCGCTGTGCCTCTTCTGGAATGATATAATAAGCGGCACCCATAAAACCAGTTAGCAACCACACCACTAATAAATTTGTATGTACGGCTCGCGCCACGTTAAAAGGAATAACTTCATGTAATCCTTGTAGCCCTATTCGATCAAAGCCCATGATAAAGCCATAGATGATCTGCAATGAGAATAAAAGCATACATAGGGCAAAAAACCAATAGGCGACTTTTTGTGATTTATATTTCATCTGTTTATGTTTATTTGTTTTTTTAAAGATCATATGTAATTCGCGTAGATTCACCCGTGTTTCCATCAAGATTTCGCTATGCTCATTCCATAAAGTATTTGTACTAATTATTTTTTTTAGCTAATGGTGAGACTATTCGGTCGAATCCGTTTAGGTCAAGATTGCCAACCCATTTGAAATAAGCCACCATCGCATCGGCATCGGCTTCATTCATTTTATAAGCCACCATTTTTCGTTCTCTTGGTGCCCATGGCACAGGTGACATTAAAACGGCCTTGATGTAGCCTTCGCCGCGACGTTCTAGGACTTTTGTCAATTCAGGGGCATAATAGCCTCCTTCTCCCATAATGGTATGACAACCCATACAATTGTTGGATTCCCAAATTTCTTTTCCCCTAACCACCTCTTTGGTGATGTCGCTGTAATGGGTTTGATCGTTTCTAGGCATAAACGAATAAATAGTCAGTCCTATGAAAATTAAAAAGGTGACCAACGTTCCCCCTAAAAAAAATGCTCTTGCCTGTGATTTTGAAAGCATAAGTACAGTTTTTATTTGTTATTAAATATTTTGACTTTCAATAAAAGACAAATTTATCTTTTATTTGTTTGATGCAAATTACGATCAAATTAAACCGCTACCGTATGATTGAAATCACATTTTGGTAACATTTAAAAAAACAAGATCCGAACTTATAAAAACTATAAAATATGAAAAAATAAACACCCTATAGTGCTGACATCGATATTTTTATAAAAACATTCGGTTAATAATTTTATTTCGGATAAATTTGTCCTTTATTAATAAATAAACGTACATTTGTACTATAATTACAAATTAAAAAAAAATATCATGGGAACTTTAGATAAAAAAACAATAGGTGAATATGTAGCACAAGATTTTAGAACGGCTGCCCTTTTTTCAAAATACGGAATTGATTTTTGCTGTAAGGGAAACAGAACAATAGAAGAGGTATGCGAAAAAAAAGAGGTTAGTCGAGAAGATTTATTAAATCAAATAACTGAAATTTTAGCAACTAAAAACGATTCTGGAATTGATTTCAAATCATGGCCTTTAGATTTATTGGCCGACTACATAGAGAAAACGCATCACCGTTATGTAGAGGAAAAAATTCCGGTGTTGCTTCAGTTTTTGGACAAATTGTGTAAAGTTCACGGTGCTTCCCATCCTGAGTTGTTCGAAATCAATGAACTCTTCAAAGGTTGTGCTGGGGAATTGACGCAACACATGAAAAAAGAAGAATTGATTTTGTTTCCCTTTATCAAAAAAATGGTGAAGGCAACAATCTCTGACGAGCTAATCGAACAACCCCCTTTCGGAACAGTCAATAACCCAATCGCTATGATGATGGCAGAGCATGAAGCCGAAGGAGATCGTTTTGTCAAAATTGCGACGCTGACAAATAATTATACGCCACCCGCGGATGCTTGTAACACTTACAAAGTGACTTTCTCTATGCTGAATGATTTTGAACAGGATTTGCACAAACACATTCACCTGGAAAACAACATACTTTTTCCTAAAGCAGCAGCTTTAGAAACAACATTTAAGGCTCAGGTTTAAACAAAATATAAAACAAAAATCATCAAATGCTATGGAGAGATACGTTATCAAAAGAAATGGCGAATACAAGCCGTTTGAAAATTACAAAATTAAGGACGCTATTGTAAAAAGCTTTTCAAGTGTCAGCGTAGCATTTGATGAAAATGTTTTTGCAATCATTATGCAGAAACTAGAAACCAAAGAAATTTGGGCGGTTGAAGAAATTCAGGATATGATCGAGAAAAGTCTTTTTGAAAAGCAGCATTTCGAAGTAATGCGGTCGTTTATGATATTTAGGCATACCCGAAAATTGCAACGCGAACATATTGACGGTTTAAATGAAGACACCAGCTATGTCGACAGTACACAAACCATCGAGGAGTATATAGAGCAAACGGATTGGCGCATCAACGCCAACGCCAATACCTCTTATTCTAATGCGGGTTTGGTCAATAATGTAGCCGGTAAAATTATCGCTAATTATTGGCTTGACAAAGTATATTCTAAAGTAGAGGGGTATGCGCATCGTAATGGCGACATTCACATTCACGATCTGGATTGCCTGACTGGTTATTGTGCCGGTTGGAGTTTACGCGTGTTATTGAATGAAGGATTCAATGGGGTACGTGGACGTGTTGAAAGCAAAGCGCCTTCCCATTTTAGGGAAGCCTTAGGGCAAATGGCAAACTTCCTTGGTATACTGCAAAGTGAATGGGCCGGAGCGCAGGCATTCAGTTCGTTTGACACCTATTTGGCCCCCTACGTTTTTGCAGACGATTTGGAATTTGATGATGTATTAAAAGCCGTCCGCAGTTTTGTATATAATTTGAATGTTCCGGCTCGGTGGGGTCAATCGCCTTTTACAAACATAACTTTAGACTGGGTAGTTCCGGATGATTTGAAAGAACAAATTCCGACGAAGAATGACTTGCATTTTTTTGAAAATAATTGTAATTATGATCTTTTACTTCGCGCCAAAGAACGAGGTGTATCCAAGGTTACCGATTTGCGTTATGAGCATTTTCAAAAAGAAATGAGTCTAATTAATAAAGCATACTACACTGTAATGACCGAAGGTGATGCCAATGGACAACCTTTTACCTTCCCTATTCCAACGGTGAACATCACCGAGGAATTCGATTGGGACGGGGAAAATTCAGATTTACTATTTGAAAATACCGCCAAAATAGGTTCCTCCTATTTCCAGAATTTTATTGGAAGCCAATATAAACTAGACGAAAACGGAAATAAGGTAGAAAATCCAGAAGCCTATAAACCCAATGCTGTCCGTAGCATGTGTTGCCGTTTACAACTCGATTTACGCGAATTGTTAAAACGGGGAAATGGTCTTTTTGGCAGCGCCGAAATGACGGGAAGCATCGGCGTGGTAACTATCAACATGGCCCGTTTGGGCTATCTATTCAATGGGAACAAAGAAGAATTGTTCAGCCAGCTGGATAAATTGTTGTTGATTTCCAAATCTACATTGGAAAAGAAAAGAATCTTCATCCAGGAAATGTATGATCGAGGCTTGTATCCTTATACCAAAAGATACCTGCAACATTTCAGAAATCATTTCTCTACCATTGGAGTAAATGGGATGAACGAGATGATTGCAAATTTCACTGAGAATCAGGACAACATCAGTTCCCCAACAGGAATTGAATTTGCTTCGGAAATACTGGATCATGTTCGGGATCGAATGAAGGAATTCCAGGAAGAAACCGGAAATCTTTACAACCTGGAAGCCACACCAGCCGAAGGAACCACTTACCGCTTTGCCAAAGAAGACAAAAAACGTTTTCCAAATATTATTCAAGCCGGTCAGGAAGAAAATATCTATTATACTAACAGCTCACAGATACCTGTGGACCATACCGAAGATCCTTTTGAAGCTTTGTATTTACAGGATGGATTGCAGTGCAAATACACCGGAGGAACCGTATTGCACTTGTACATGAGCGAAAAAATAAGTTCACCAGAAGCCTGCAAACAGTTCGTCAAAAAAGTGCTGTCAAATTTCAAATTGCCTTACATCACCGTTACCCCAGTATTTAGCGTATGTCCCGTACACGGCTATTTGAACGGGGAACATGAATATTGCCCAAAATGCGATGAAATAATTATCGAAGAGAAGAAAATTTTGTTTAAAGTTTAAAGTTAAAAAATTTATAAGCTAAGGACCTACGTCAAACTTGAAACCTGAAACCTGAAACCCTTAAAGTAAAAATTATGAAAACAACCACAAATTCTATTCTGGAACAAAACAATCATTTAAGAACCAAATGTCTGGTGTACACACGAGTTATGGGTTACCATAGACCTGTTGAGAGTTTTAATATTGGTAAAAAAGGGGAACACAAACAGAGAACCCATTTCAATGAAGGAAAGTGCAGTTAAACCCATTTATAACATAACCCCTTTCACCTTATTGGATTACCCTGATAAATCAGCGTGTATCCTTTGGTTTGCAGGCTGCAATATGCGATGTTTGTATTGCTACAATCCCGAAATTGTCCTTGGCAAGGGAACTATTTCTTATCAAAAGGCGATCACTTTTCTACAATCTCGCCAGAATTTATTGGACGCCGTTGTTTTTAGCGGCGGCGAATGCTTGTTGCATAAAGACATTATTGCTTTGATCTACGAGGTTAATAAAATGGGGTTCCTGGTTAAAGTTGACACTAATGGTTCTAAACCTGAAGTGATCCAAAAACTAATCGAAAAAGGCTTAATCGATTATGTCGCATTGGATTTTAAAGCCATGCCTTCAACCTTTGAAAATATTACCCAATCCAATCTTTTCTTGCCCTTTGAAAAATCATTACATTTATTGCTCAACAGCGACATTTCCTTTGAAGTGAGAACCACCGTACATTCGGATTTGATAAATGAAAAGGAGCTTGAACTGATGATTGATTATTTAGAAACAAACAGTTATCGTGGCGACTATTACATTCAACATTTCATTAATGATGTCGTTACTTTAGAAAAACTGGGGTATTCTTCTAAAAAACTAGATGCTGCATCTTTTTCCACCAAGAATATAAAAGTGCACCTAAGAGGGTAATAAAAAATTCAATTAAACCTATCAGTCATTTAAGTTTTATGGCAACTTAAATGACTGATAGGTTTAAAAAAAATCAAGTTACCCCTTTTTTAATATAATTTAAAAAATTACAAAATGATTTCAAGCACGCCTTTAAAAAGAGCCCCAGAATTACAGCCGTTAAGCCATGATCATCATCATGGATTGCAATTGTGCTGGAAAATACGAACAGGATTTTCAAAGCAAATTGAACCGACACGCATTAAAAGGTACGCCGATTGGTTTTTTGAAAACCATCTCAAGCCTCATTTTGAATTGGAGGAAAAATACATTTTTACTATTTTGGATAAAGAGGATGAATTAATAAAACGGGGGTTGGCAGAACACAGTCGCCTGAATAGTTTATTTGAAGAAACTTCCTATTTAGAAAAAACATTAGGCCGTATTGAGAAAGAACTGGAAGCGCATATTCGTTTTGAGGAACGCGTTTTATTCGCCGAAATTCAAAAAATGGCGACAGCGGAGCAACTGACCAAAATTAATGAATTACATACCTCAGAAGTTTTTGTAGAAAATGAGGAAGATGTTTTTTGGAAATAAAATTATTTTAAGTGACTAAAACTTATTTAATATAAATTTGTAAAAAAACTGAATATGTTTTCTAAAACCTGTGAATACGGAATTCGAGCAGCGATTATCATTGCCTCCGAATCCTATCAAGACAATAGAATTGGCCTAAAAGAGATTGCTAAGAAGATTGATTCTCCAGAAGCCTTTACTGCCAAAATTTTACAAATACTTTCCAAAAATAATATTATCAATTCCATTAAAGGCGTTGGTGGCGGATTTGAAATTCCCAAAGAAACCATGAACCAAATCAAACTAATACAAATCGTATCAGCAATTGACGGCGACCGTGTTTTTACGGGTTGCGGATTGGGATTAAGCCACTGCTCTGAAATTCACCCCTGCCCCGTTCACGATAAATTCAAGGAAATCAGAAACGAACTGGCAGATATGCTCGAAAACACCAATCTGGAAGAATTAGCAATGGGTATAAAATCAGGCGATACTTTCTTGCGGTATTAATCAAAAGTAATCATATTTACAAAAACTGTTTTTAAGACATAATAGCGAAGATTTTGGGTGGATTCTAGCCATTCTATGGCTGGTACAGGCAAGTTACACAATTAAAAAAACGAAATGATTCAGAAGATAATCGACGAACTTTCAGATAGTGAGCAATCTCTTGTAAATTCATTATTAAAAACAAAAGTTCACCATCAAAATTACGTTTATAAAATTTCTGTTTTTTAAAACCAAACCTAACATTTATCATATTTTCTTATTTTTTTAGCATGTAGCTTTGGTAAAAATAGTAATCATGCAATTCTGGAAAAAAATCACCCCCACACAAAGGCAAATTCGCATTCAAAAAGCATTAGGCGAGAATGTGAATTTCTCTCATGATGCCTCTTTGGGGTATCCTGCATCCAAGTTAGATGGAAAAGTATTCAATGAAGAAGCTCAATTTCTAAAAGATGCGCCCATTTTACAGACCTATGTTGCCAATCCCAATCATATTGGCTGCCATACTTTTGGCACTTCTGAAAAAGCTTTCAGAGGAACACAGGAAATAGAACGGGAGGTTTTGAATGTGCTCGCCGTTGATGTTTTTAAAGCTGAACCTAATTCCTTTGACGGCTATATTTCTCCTGGTGGTACCGAAGCAAATATTCAGGCCATTTGGATGTATCGCAACTATTTCATAAACAAACTGAATACTAGTCTGTCCGAAATTGCTATAATAGCTTCAGAAGATACCCATTATTCCATTCCGAAAGCAGCCAATGTATTGATGCTGGATTGGTTAAAAATCCCCGTTGATTTCGAAACCCGCACTATTGATATATTCGCGCTAGAAAACAGCATTATCACTGCTAAAAAACGAGGGAAAAAATATTTTATCGTAGTTTCTAATATGGGAACGACGATGTTTGGCGCGATTGATAACCCAAATGATTATATTGAAATTCTCGAAAAACACGACTTAAAATACAAATTACACATTGATGCTGCTTATGGTGGTTTTGTATATCCGTTTAGCAACAAAGCCTCCGAAATCAATTTTGAAAACCCAAAAATCAGTTCCATAACCATCGATGCGCACAAAATGCTTCAGGCTCCTTATGGAACAGGAGTTTTTATTTGTCGAAAAGGATTAATCGAAAATGTTTTGACAAAAGAAGCCGAATATGTCGAAGGAATGGATTTGACGCTCTGCGGAAGCCGTTCCGGTGCAAATGCCGTAGCGGTTTGGATGATTTTATTCACGTACGGCCCTTTTGGATGGTGTGAAAAAATTCGCATTTTACAAATGAGAACAGAGTGGTTATGTGAACATTTGGATGCGTTACACGTGAAGTATTTCAGAGAACCTTTCATGAATATTGCAACCATTCAAGCCGAATATATTACGCCAGAACTGGTGAAAAAATTCGATTTGGTTCCCCAAAAACACGACGAAAACAATCAATGGTACAAAATTGTAATTATGGATCATGTCGAAATAGACCATTTGATGGATTTCATAACAGACTTAAAAACTACACTTCAACAGAAAAACGAAATTGTTCCAGTGTGATGCATTATAAAATCTGCTTCTAGAATTTGAAGTGGGAGGCCTTGACAATGATGTTTTTTTTAAAACTTAACAAATGAAAAATCTTAAAAAGCGCATACTGGAATTGAAAAAAGAGAAAAATGCGGTTATTTTAGCCCATTATTATCAAGAAGCCGATATTCAGGATATTGCGGATTATGTGGGTGACAGCTTGGGCTTATCCCAGGAAGCGGTTAAGGCAGATGCAGATATTATTCTTTTTGCAGGTGTGCATTTTATGGCAGAAACAGCAAAAATATTAAATCCGACCAAAAAAGTAATTCTCCCTGATTTGAAAGCAGGCTGTTCACTTGCCGAATCCTGTCCTCCGGATTTGTTCAAGAGATTTATTGATGAACATCCTAGTCATCTGGTTATTACTTACGTCAATTGTTCGGCCGAAATTAAGGCTATGAGTGATATCGTTTGTACTTCATCCAATGCGGTAAAAATTGTGGAGTCAGTACCGAAAGATGTTCCGATTATTTTTGCCCCAGACAAAAACTTGGGAAAATATATTATCAGCAAAACAGGCCGTGATATGTTGCTATGGGACGGATCCTGCGTGGTTCACGAAGCATTTTCATTGGATAAACTGATCAAAGTGCACAAACAGCATCCCGACGCCGCTATCATTGCTCACCCAGAATCAGAAACTCACATCCTTGAAACGGCAAGCTATATAGGTTCGACAGCTGGAATGATTGATTACGTCATTACAAACCCCAACAACAAATTTATTGTCGCCACCGAGGTGGGAATCCTTCATAAAATGCAACAATTGGTGCCGGAAAAAACATTAATTCCGGCTCCTGCCAAAGAGGATAATACCTGCGCCTGCAGTGAATGCGGTTATATGAAAATGAATACTTTACAAAAAGTGTATGATTGCTTATTAAACGAATCTCCTGAAATTATCGTACCAGAGGGTATCAGGAAAAAAGCATTACTTCCTATTGAACGAATGCTTGAATTGTCGAAATAATGATTACAACAAATTACTTAATCATAGGTTCAGGAGTGGCAGGATTGACTTTTGCCATCAAGATTGCAGATCGTTTCCCGGATAAAAAAGTCACCATAATCACCAAGGCGGCTGAAGACGAATCGAATACGAAATATGCTCAAGGAGGCATAGCCATTGTTCTTGACGAAACGGAAGATTCATATCAAAAACACATCCAGGACACCCTGATATGCGGTGACGGACAGTGTGATGAGGATGTGGTTAAAATGGTCGTTTCCGAAGGCGCCAAAAGACTAAAAGAACTCATAGAATGGGGAGCCAAATTTGATAAAAACACCAAAGGAAATTTTGATTTAGGCAAAGAAGGCGGCCATTCCCAAAACAGGGTCGTCCATCACAAAGACCAGACAGGGTTTGAAATTGAGCGCACCATCTTGTTAGAAGTACATAAAAAAAAGAACATACAGGTATTGGACCATCATTTTGCCCTCGATTTAATAACCGAAAACAATTGCTGTTATGGTGCTTATGCCTTAAATCAAAAAACAAATGAAATCCTAACTTTTCAATCCGATTTCACATTGCTTGCCACGGGCGGAATCGGGCATCTTTACGGACACACCACAAACCCAATAATCGCAACGGGCGACGGAATTGCCATGGCAAAACGGGCAAATGCGGTCACGAAGGACATGGAATTCATTCAATTTCACCCAACGGCCTTATACGAAACCGCAGGCGGTTCTAAATTCCTGATTTCGGAAGCCGTTAGAGGTTTTGGCGCTTACTTACGAACCAAAAATGGCATCCGATTCATGCTGAATTATGATGATAGGGGGGAGTTGGCTTCCAGAGATGTTGTTTCACAAAGCATCGAAATTGAACTAAAAAAAACTGGGGAAGAGTGCGTGTTTTTAGATTGTACGCATTTAGATCCAATTGGATTCAAAAAACACTTCCCTACCATTTATGAGCGTTGTTTGAGCATTGGTATAGACATAGCAAAAAATTGGATTCCTGTAATTCCTGCCCAGCACTATTTATGCGGGGGCATAAAAGTCGATAAAAACGGGAAAACTAGTGTTGAGAATTTATTTTCCTGTGGCGAATGTTCACAAACGGGACTCCATGGCGCCAACCGATTGGCATCCAATTCATTGTTGGAAGCCTTAGTTTATTCTGATAAAATTTATAATTATTTGGCAAATGCCACTTTAAAAAATTTAAAAACAAAGCATCCAGTTGCAGATTATAAGGAAATTTGGAAACCAACAATGAAATCATGCTACATTACTGAAATGAAAAAGGAATTACAACATTTGATGCATACAAATGTCAGTATTGTCCGTTATGAAACTGATTTAGTGACAGCCTTAGAGCAACTTACATTATGGCAATATGAAATAGAATTAATTAAGCGGAATTTCCAAATAAACACTGCCATTTGTGAATTGAACAATATGATTACCATCGGAATACTTATTGTTAAACAGTCCATTAGCAGAACGGAAAACTGTGGTGGTTTTATGAAATATAAATCTTTTGAAATTGAAGAATATTCCAATTGAAAAAGATTTGTTGTTATTTCAGGACAGCACGTAGAATAAAAAAAGCGGCTTGAAATTTCAAGCCGCTTTTTTTTTATTTACGCCGCATCCAATTCTGGAATTTTGATATTTGACAATTCCTCCTTGTAAAAATGCAGCAAGTATTGAATTTTTTCGTTTTCGGCAGAAATAGCTGGTAAAAACAAGGATTGGTAATATCCAATTCCTTCTCCCAAATTATTCTTGAATGAATTCCATTTTTTGATTTGACCAGCTGTTATCTCGGCAGAAACGGTTG
>Ga0209640_10000083_pt1 | contig 57012 bp, 52 predicted proteins | sample RifCSP10_1_FD_184018 | JGI IMG/M metagenome (GOLD analysis project Ga0209640, IMG submission 184018) | Soil microbial communities from Rifle, Colorado - Rifle CSP2_sed 10_1 (SPAdes) (version 2) | ecosystem: Environmental > Terrestrial > Deep subsurface > Rock core/Sediment | place: Rifle...
TCGCAATTCGGAATTATTGGCGGGTTTGGCAGCGCGAAACTATCCGGCGGTCTTGGGGCTTATGGAAACCGATCTTAAGAAAGGCGCGCAGATGGACCTAACGATCCAACGCCAGGAGCGTAGACTCCCATTGCTGGCGTCGTGGCGCTATGCCCAAGGCAAATCGATTGCCTTGACGATGGACATGGAGAGCCGCTGGAGCAGAAATTGGATCCCGTGGGGCGGGCTGCAGGCTTTTTGGAATCGGATCTTGGAATGGCTGGTTCCGGTCGAGGAAGACCCGGTGCCGGCTCACGAAGCTCGTGTAAGTTTTTCCGATAATCGCTCGAGCCTAGACCTTTCGATTTACGAAGAAGCCGGCGCGAACAGCCATTATCGTTACATCGTGAGCGGCAAAAGCCGCAAGGCCGAAGGCATGCTCACCAAGCTGGCTCCAGGGCACTATCAAGCCCTCTTGCCGGTCGGGGAGCCAGGCGATTATCGGATTGATGTGGTCGAAGATCGGGGCGGGCGGCGCATCGCGTTTCCGCCGATCGGTTATAACCTTCCCTATCACTTGAATAGCGAACTGCCGCGACCCGACTTCAACACGCGCCTGCTCTCCCGCTTGGCCGAAGCGACCGGAGGCGAGATCAACCCCGGCTCAACCGTTGGGCAGTCCACAGTCAGCGTCACCAAAACTAGCGCGCCGCTCAAACAGCCTTTGATCGTGTTAACCTTCTGCCTCTTCTTGCTCGAAGTGGCCCTGAGAAAGTTTGCCTTCGCCGAGTCCGATTGACTGTTGCTCCGAGCAGTCCTCCGGGTGCTTTCTGGCTTGCCACAAGACAGTGATTTTTTGTTTGACAGGCCTGCCAAAACCATTTATCTAATGAAAAATTTTGCTTATGCGTCTTGGAGCGACAGCGAGCCCACGCACGGTGACGGGTTTAAAGAAAACTGTGCGATGGCGTTTTTTCCCCGGCTATTTCAACGGGCTAGCGTTGCTTGCCACGGCAGTCGCCGTGCTTGCCATAAACCTTCGTGAAGTCGCAGGCGTCACACAAGAAACCGCTGGGAAAGCAGATTCCAAGAGCAAATCCAGCCAGGCTAAAACTGGAGCGGGCAAGACATTCATTCCCCAAGCACCTCGAGTGTGGCTCCCGACGGCGATACCTGGGCGCTTCGATCCACGGGACACGCGCAAGCATATCCTCCACCGCATTAGAGCCGGGGAGACGTTTTCCCTGCTGCTCGGACGCTACGGCCTTGCCGGCGCGGAGAAGCAATTGTGGTTGCGTTCGCTTACCCGCGAGGTTGGCCGCCGCCCGTTGCCGGCTGGCCGGGAAGTCCACCTCTATTTCGCCAAGCCCACGCTGACTCGGGCCGGCCGAGCCGTTCCAGGCCAGCTAAAAGCGCTCGAATTCAATCAAGACGATGCTTTCACCCTGATTTGGGAGAAAGGCATTCGGGGCATACTGTTTCAACGCCTTGAGAAGCCCTTTGATGTTGAGGTAAAGACGGTGAGCGCGGAAGTGGATACGGCGCTGTTTGACGATGGGCGCCAGGCCGGAGTTCATCCGGCATTGTTATCTCAGCTCGCGGACATTTTCACCTGGGACATCGATCTCCAGAAGGCAGGTCAAAAGGGAGACACGTTTAAGATTCTTTACGAACAGCGCAGCCGCAAGGGCCAGGAAACGCGGTCGGCGATGCGTATCCTGGCCGCCGAGCTTAATAGCGCCGGTCAAAAACTGACGGCAATCTATTTTGAGAAGCAAAAGGGGCAGGGCAACTATTACAACTTAGAAGGCCAAAGCCTGGCACGTTCCTTCTTGCGTTTCCCGCTCGAGTTCACCAGCATCACCTCGCATTTTACCGAGTCGCGTTTCCATCCCATCTTGAAGACCAACATGCCGCACATGGGCGTCGATTTCGCTGCTCAGCGGGGCACCCCGGTTCGCGCCGTCGGCGACGGTATCATCAGCGAAGCGGGTTGGAACGGCAATTACGGCAAAGCCATCGATATCAAGCACGACTCGACATATACCAGCCGCTACGCCCATCTGCAGGGCTTTGCCCCGGGAATTCGCAGCGGCTCGAAGGTCACCAAGGGGCAAATCATCGGCTACGTCGGTTCCACCGGCCGAGCCACCGGGCCGCATCTCCATTTTGAGCTGTTTAAGGACCAGCAATTTATCGATCCCCTAACCGTCGATTTTCCTGCTGAGGAAAGCATCGAGCCCGCGTTGCAAAAGGTTTTCGAGAGCCAAACGCGCACGTATCTCGTCGAGCTTTCCGCTTTTTCAGAAGCATCCTTTCCGCAGTCATAGCGCTCTGATTCGCTTTCAGGCATCAAGCAGCGTCGATTCCTCTTCGCATTCCGATCTAGCATCATTATTGACGATTTAGTAAGACCGAAGCGGGCACTCCAACTTCGTGAGTTCTCACCAACGAAAGAAGCTTGCTTGGGTTAAGCAATAATCTTAAAGACATGCAAAAAGCGACGAGATGTTTCGTTCTTATCCTGGCTAGCGGCGGCGGTGTTGGTTTTTTACCGTTCATCCCCGGCACCTTAGGTACGCTGATCGCAATTCCGCTCTCGCTTGCTCTTAACCGGCTTGCAGCAGCCGAGGTAGCAGCAGCCGTCCTAGCGCTCCTGGGGTTGGTATTCGTCGCGATCGGTCTGGCCGACCGAACGGCCCGGATTTTGGGGAAGAAGGACCCATCAATTGTCGTTATCGACGAAATCGCCGGGTTTGCCCTTGCTAACTTTTTGACCGAAAGTATGACGGGTTTATTCCTCGCCTTTGTCTTGTTTCGTTTTTTTGATATTGCAAAAGTATTTCCGGCCGCGCGGCTCGAAGCTCTTCCCGGCGGCGCTGGCATTGTCTTGGACGATATCATGGCTGGTTTATACACGTTTCTGATACTCCGGCTGCTCTCGTCCACGAGCTTGATATGATCCAGAACGCGGTGATCCTAAGCACCGGCGACGAGCTCACCACCGGCAAAGTCGTTGACACCAACTCGGCGGTGATCGCCGAGCAACTGTTCTCCCTCGGTGTCAAGGTTGTCGCCGTTCTCAAAGTCGGAGACGACCCGGATAAGCTGCTCTGGGCCTTTGCGCGGGCCTGCGAGCTCGGCGACCTGATCATCGGCAGCGGCGGGCTTGGACCGACCGCGGATGATCTGACCACCGAAACGGTCGCTCAATTCATCGGTCGTCAGCTGATAAAAGACGAACAGGTCGCCGGCAGCCTAAAAGCACGCTTTGAGGCTCGTGGCATTCCCTGGACGGCCAACAACCTCAAGCAAGCGCTCTTTCCGGAAGGCGCAACGATCATCCCGAACCCGGTCGGCACGGCTCCCGGATTTCACGTCACTGTGGCTGGCAATAAACCGCTCTTCTGGCTTTCGGGCGTGCCGCAGGAGATGAAAGCCATGCTCGAAGCCACGGTCATGCCGTGGGTCGCCGCGCAGCGTGGGACCGACAGCGAACTTTACGCTTGCACGTTTAAAATCTACGGCCTCACCGAATCGAAATTGGATGCGCTCGTCAAGCCGATTGCGCTACCTGCCGATGCCAGACTTTCGTTTCGCGCCCATTTTCCTGATTTGACGTTGCGTCTGACGGTGAACGGCGGCAAAGAGCGCGAGCGAGGATTTGTGGCTTCCTGCGAACAGATTCGCCGCATTCTTGGCGGGCATATTTACGCCGAGGGCGATGTCACGATGGAAGAGCGTGTCGGCCGGCTGCTGTTGCAAAAGCGCCAAACCTTGGCCCTTGCAGAATCGTGCACGGGGGGCCTGATTAGCCGGCGCATCACGCGCATCGCCGGCAGCTCGGCCTATTATTATGGCGGCGCCGTAAGCTACGCGAACGAGGCAAAAATTAATTTTCTCGGGGTGACACCTGCAACCTTGGAAAAACACGGCGCGGTGAGCGAGCCAACTGCGCTGGAAATGTCCCAAGGAATTCGTGAGCGGACCGGCGCGGGCATCGGCCTGAGCGTCACCGGGGTTGCCGGACCTTCCGGCGGGAGCCCGGAAAAACCGGTGGGAATGGTATGGATGAGCATCGCGCGAGAAGGCCTGCACGAGGCTCGTCAATTTCGCTTCCACGGCGACCGCGAGCGGATCATTCAAAGCGCCTCTCAGGCCGCGCTCAACTGGCTGCGAACGACTCTTCTGAGTTAGCAGTTCCGGCCGTGATCCGCGCTTTCATTGCCGTAACACTCGATTCCAAAGTCATCGATCAGATCGCCGCCGCTAGTCACCAACTTCGTCCGGAAATCACCGGAGTGCGCTGGGTGACCCCGGCTAATTTTCACTTGACGCTCAAATTTCTTGGAAGCATAGACGACGCTGCAATCGAGCCGATCGGTGCCACCCTTCGTGAACAACTTCGCCTCTTTCCGCGATTCACCATTAATGCTAAAGGACTAGGAGTATTTCCTGGCCCCAAACGACCACGTGTGTTATGGGTCGGCTTGACCGGCGACCGATTAGTCTCGTTAGCTTCGCGAGTGGAATCCGCGCTCCGGCCGCTTGGCTTTACGCCGGAGGGTAGGAAATTCACGCCGCATCTAACGATCGGACGCTGGCGAGACGCGGATCGAGCGCCAAAATCGTTGGGCCGGCAATTGGAAAATTGGCAAGCCCGCGACTTCGGCACATCCAATGTGGAAAGCGTGAAGCTGATTCAAAGCATGCTCAAACCGGAAGGCGCAAGTTATAACTATTTAATCACCGTTCCGCTCAGCGCGGAACGATCCGCCCAATGACAAGGGTGCGGCGAAGGAGACCCTAGATGGATGTTAATCGCGAGAAAGCAATCGACCTGGCGGTAAGCCAAATCGAGCGACAGTTCGGCAAAGGTGCCATCATGAAACTGGGCGAAGCCGGCGTGCCCAAAGACCTGCCGGTGATTTCGACCGGCTCGCTCGGCCTCGATATCGCGCTGGGTATCGGCGGCGTGCCGCGTGGCCGCGTGATTGAAATCTATGGGCCGGAATCGTCAGGCAAGACGACGCTTGCTCTGCACATTGTCGCCGAAGCACAGAAGCGCGGCGGCATGGGTGCCTATATTGATGCGGAGCATGCGCTGGATTTAGCGTATGCCAAGAGACTCGGCGTTAAGACCGATGATCTATTGATCTCTCAGCCCGATCATGGTGAGCAGGCGCTGGAAATCGCCGAGACCCTGGTGCGCAGCGGCGCTATTGATGTGCTTGTCGTCGATTCGGTTGCGGCGCTCGTGCCCAAGGCGGAGATCGAAGGAGAGATGGGCGATGCTCATATGGGCTTGCAGGCGCGGCTCATGTCGCAGGCGCTGCGTAAATTGACCGGCACCATTTCGCGTTCCCACACGGTGGTCATCTTTATCAACCAGATTCGCATGAGGATCGGCGTGATGTTCGGCAATCCGGAAACGACCACCGGCGGCAACGCGCTGAAATTTTACGCCTCCGTGCGCATGGACATCCGCCGCATTGGCGCGCTTAAAGACGGCGACAACGTGATCGGCGGCCGAACCCGAGTGAAGGTGGTAAAAAACAAGGTTGCACCACCATTTAAGGAAGCCGAGTTCGATATTCTTTACGGCGTGGGCATTTCCCGCGATGGCGAGATCGTCGATCTCGGCAGCGAAAGCGGCATCGTTGAGAAAAGCGGTGCCTGGTATTCCTACGCCAACGAACGGATCGGCCAAGGGCGGGAAGCGGCCAAGCAGTTTCTCAGGGACCACCCCGAAACTGCCAACGACATCATGGTCAAGGTCATGGAAAAAACCGGCATCAAACGGACCCTGCCCGAGTCCGCTCCTGCTGTGAGCCCGCCGCCGGCAGCCGACAAAAAAGAAAAAGCTAAGGGAAGATAGCTTCGAAGCTTATTCTGGCTCAAAAAAAAGATAGCACCGACATCGGCCCGCCCGGCTCAGAAGCGCTGCGAGCAGCGCTGCGCTATCTGGCCTACCGATCCCGCAGCGAAGCCGAGGTTCGACAGTATCTGCGTCGACGGGGTTACGCGCCCGCGGCGGCTGAAACTGTGATCGAAAAACTTCAGTCCTTACATTACTTGAACGAGGAAGCCTTTGCGCGAAGCTGGGCGTTAACGCGGGCGCAGAGCCGCGGTTTTGGCCCTAAGAGAATCGAACAGGAACTAAAACACAAAGGGATCGGCCAATCGCTCATCCAAGACGCTCTGCGCGAGACCTTCGAACAAGTGGACGAAGCCGAGCGAGCCAAACGGCTGTTGACCCGACATTTCAAAGGCGGCGATCTTACCGAACCAAAAACGTTGCGCCGAGCGGCAGCTTTTTTACAGCGCCGGGGCTATAGCAGCAATGTGATTTTTAATTTGCTACGATATTCCATAGAAGATGACTGACAGAGATTATGATCACGGGAAATCAAATTCGTAAGGCTTTTTTGGATTTTTTCGCCAAACACGGCCACACCGTCGTGCGCAGTTCCTCGCTGGTGCCGGACAAAGATCCAACTCTGCTGTTCACCAACGCCGGCATGGTTCAATTCAAGAACGTTTTTCTCGGTCAAGAACGGCTTCCCTACGTGCGCGCCGCCAGTGCGCAAAAGTGTCTGCGCATCAGCGGCAAACACAACGATCTCGAAGCCGTCGGCCGCGACACTTATCACCATACTTTTTTTGAAATGCTCGGCAACTGGTCCTTCGGCGACTACTACAAAGCCGAAGCGATCGAATGGGCCTGGCAACTCTTGACCCAGGAATGGGGGCTACCGAAGGACAAGCTCTACGCCACCGTTTACCTCGATGACGATGAAGCAGAAAGGCTCTGGTATAAAATCAGCGGGCTGCCGCCCGAGCGCGTAAGCCGTTTCGGCGCCAAAGAAAATTTTTGGGAGATGGGCGAGACCGGTCCCTGCGGCCCTTGCAGTGAAATTCATCTCGATCGGGGGCGGGCGGCGTGCGATAAGCGGAACCTCCCGGGACATGAGTGCCGCATCAATGGCGATTGCGCCCGCTATATCGAGTTGTGGAACCTGGTTTTCATCCAGTACAATCGCGAAGAAAATCGCGATCTCGAAGAGCTGCCGTCAAAGCACGTCGATACCGGCATGGGGCTCGAGCGGATCACTGCCGTTCTGCAGAACGTGATGTCCAACTACGACATTGACTCTATGCGCGCGCTGACGGCCACGACTGAGCAACTCACCGGCAAAAAGTACGGGGTTGATCCGGCTTCGGATATCTCGTTTCGCGTGATCGACGATCATGCGCGCGCGGTTAGTTTTTTGATTGCCGACGGCGTAATGCCGAGCAACGAGGGGCGCGGCTATGTCTTGCGCCGGCTGCTGCGCCGGGCCGCGCGCCATGGACGATTGATCGGTCTCGAACAACCCTTCTTGTATGAGGTCGCCAAAACCGTCGCGGCGGTGATGGGGGATGCCTATCCGGAACTGCGCGCCGCAGAACAACGCATCCGCGAAGTCATTCGCTCCGAGGAAGAACGCTTCGGCGAGACTCTGGAGAAGGGACTGACGCTGCTCGAAGATGCCGTGGCCAAACTCAAGAGAGAACAACAGCGAGTGCTGCCCGGAGACGTTGCGTTCCGGCTCTACGATACTTTCGGTTTCCCGCTCGACCTTACTGAAGATATTCTAAGCGGCGAATCCATGTCCGTCGATCAAGCCGGCTTCGAAAGGCTCATGGACGAGCAACGTACCCGCGGCCGGGAAGCCCGGGGGGCTACGCATTACACGCTTGCTGCTGAAGCAGGGACTTACCCCATTACCGGCGCTCCGACGGCTCTCGAGAGCGGAAAGATCCGGTTTCTGGGCTATGACCGATTGGAGGCCGAGTCCTCGGTCCTGGCGATTTACGCCGACGGCGCAGGCCGCAATGAAGCCGTCGAAGGAGACGAGATCGAACTGCTTACCGCCGAGACGCCTTTCTACGGCGAATCAGGCGGCCAGATCGGCGATCGCGGAACGATCGTGACGGCGCGCGGAGATATCATCGAAGTTTTCGACACCCAGCATCCGACACCGCAACTCACCGCCCATCGTTCGAGAGTTAGAAAAGGCCGGCTTCAAGTCGGCGACAAGGTGCACCTCGCCGTAGACCCGAAGCATCGGCAAAAGACCCGGCTCAATCATTCGGCGACGCATATCCTGCACTCGGTTCTGCGCCGGGAGCTGGGACAGCACGTTCGCCAGGCGGGCTCGTTGGTCACACCGGAGCGACTGCGCTTCGATTTCAACCATACGGGAGCGATCGCCGAGGAGCAGCTCGCGTCGATCGAGTCCACGGTGAACCAGCATATTAGAGAAGATGCCGGTGTGGCCATTCAGGAGATGAGCTACGACGAGGCGATCCGCCACGGCGCGCTGGCGTTCTTCGGCGACAAGTACGGCGACCGTGTGCGCGTCGTCCGGATCGGCGATTTCTCCACCGAGCTTTGCGGCGGCACCCACGTGCGCGCTTCCGGAGAAATCGGCATTTTCAAGCTGCACTCCGAAGGCGGCATCGCCGCGGGCGTGCGCCGCGTCGAGGCCTTCACCGGCCAGGGCGCTTTGGATTTGATTCACAATTACGAACAGCGACTGAAACAAATCGGCAATCTAGTACGCGGCAGCGCCGATGACGCGGTCGAGAAAGTTCAAAAACTGTTGGAGCGCCAGAAGGAGCTCGAGCGGGAAATCGAGAAACTGCGCGGCGAGTTTCAGAAAGATCAGATTCCTGAGCTGCTGGGGAAGCAAAGTTCCGTAAACGGCACGAAGTTTTTGATCAGTCAGGTGGACGGCGCTGATGCCAAACAGCTCCGTGATATCGTCGACCAGCTTAAAGAAAAGCTCGGCACAGCGGTGATTGTGCTGGCCAGCGCGGGACAAGCCAACGTCAACCTGGTTGCTTCAGTCGGCAAGGAGCTGACCCGACAGTACCACGCGGGAAATATCATCAAAGAGCTTGCCAGCATGGTCGGTGGTGGTGGCGGTGGCCGGCCCGACTTCGCCCAAGCAGGCGGCAAGGAACCGGGAAAGATTGACGCCGCGCTAAGACGGGCCGAAGAACTGATTCGCCAGAGAAAATGAATCGAGAGTTTGAAACCGATCCTCCACCGATTGCATTGAACGTGCAGCTCGTGTCGCTAACTCGGAATGTCAGTGGCGGTTCTTGAGAGCCTTGGAGTGCTGACGATTCGCGCTAAAAAAATAACCGAGAAGACCTCCGGGTTCTGCGACATCATCGATATTACCGCCAAAGTCCGCCAGCATCTCGAAAAAGAAAAGATTAATAATGGCCTTGCCATTCTGTTCGTGTCCGGTTCGACCGCGGCTCTTACCACGATCGAGCACGAGCCGGGGCTGATCCATGACCTAAAGGAGTTTGTCGAGAAGATCATTCCCTCCGACCGGCGCTATCACCACAACGATCGATGGGGCGACGATAACGGTTTTTCCCACCTGCGCGCTTCCCTGTTCGGGCCTTCCCTTGCCATTCCGATTGAGCAGGGCCGGCTCTGTCTCGGCACCTGGCAGCAAATCGTCATGCTTGACTTTGACAATCGCGCGCGCACGCGTGAAATCACCGTTCAACTCATGGGAGAACGCGAGTGAAAGATGAAAAAAAACAGAGCACCGGCGTGGTCACCGAGGTGGGCGTTAATTTTCTCGAGTTCCACGATCCCCGGCTTTTCCGAGACCTTTTGGGACAACACGACCAGCACGTGAAAATTCTCCAGCACACGCTACAAGTGAAGATACGCGTGCGCGGCTCGGGGTTGGAGATAGAAGGCGATCCGCTGCAAGTGGAGCTGACCAGCCAAATTTTGCGCCAGCTCTACGGTCTCTTGGAAAAAGGCTATCCGGTTTATGCCAGTGATGTCGACTACGCGATCCGCATCCTCAGCGGCGACTCGCGCGCCCGCCTGCAGGACATTTTTCTCGACACGATCTATATTTCGGCGCACAAGCGGACGATCACCCCGAAGAGCATCGCGCAAAAAGTCTACATCGACGCCATTCGCCGTTATGACATCGTTTTCGGCATCGGGCCCGCCGGCACCGGCAAAACCTATCTGGCGATGGCGATGGCGGTTGCCGAGCTGATGAAGAACAATTACGTGCGCATTATCCTCACCCGGCCCGCAGTTGAAGCGGGAGAAAAACTTGGTTTCTTGCCGGGCGATCTCGCGGAGAAGGTCAATCCCTATTTGCGCCCGCTTTACGACGCGCTCCACGACATGGTCGACTTCGACCGCGCACGCAAGATGGTCGAGCGCGGCACCATCGAAGTGGCACCGCTGGCGTTCATGCGCGGCAGAACGTTGAACGACTCGTTTGTGATTCTCGACGAGGCGCAAAACACGACGCCGGAACAGATGAAAATGTTTTTGACCCGGCTCGGCTATGGCTCAAAGGCCGTGATCACCGGAGACGCCACGCAGATCGATTTGCCCGCCGGAAAGCTTTCCGGCTTGAAAGAAGCCTCGCGCATTCTCAGAGGGGTCCACGGCATTAGATTCGTGGCGTTTACGGAAAAGGATGTCGCGCGCCACCACCTGGTGCAGGAGATCATCACCGCCTACGAACGTGACGAGAATCAGTCGAGCGCCCGCGATCTACTGGAAAAAGTCTAAGCGAAGAAAGCACGAACAAGCGCTCGGCTCCGCATCCCTAGGTCAGCGCCTCCAGGGTAACCTTCGCCTGAATGGTCTTCCCGTCACGCAGCATCGAAACAGTGACGGCATCGCCGATCTTATATTTTTCCAGCAGGAGAAACAGATCGTTGGGTGTGGTAACTTTCTTGCCGTCGATGGCAACGATGATATCGCCCAGGCGCAACCGTCCTTCGGCGTCGCGCCGAGTGGGCTGAATTCCTGCTCTGGACGCCGCGCTACCCTTGGCGACGTTGACGACCAGCACGCCGGAGACGCCGAGCCGCTGCGCGATCTGTTCGTCGGCGATCTGAACGCCCAATCCGGGTCGGGTGACTTTTCCGCTGCGAATCAATTCCGGCACAATTCGATTGACGGTATCCACCGGGATCGCGAAACCGATACCGGCCGACGCTCCGGACGGGCTGTAAATCGCCGTATTGACGCCGATTAAGCGACCCGCGCTATCGAGCAACGGGCCGCCCGAATTACCCGGATTGATAGCGGCGTCTGACTGAATCACGCCTTGAATCGGCCGGCGCGTAACCGACTCGATCTCGCGATTGAGCGCGCTGATCACGCCCGTGGTCAATGTTTGGTCCAAACCGAAGGGATTGCCGATCGCGAAGACGCTTTGTCCCACTTGCAAGTCCTTCGACGTTCCAATCGGAATCGGTGGCAGCCTGTTTGCCGGCGCGTCGATGCGCAGCACAGCGAGGTCCTTGTCGGGAGCGACCCCGACCACCCGCGCTTTCCAATTCGATTGATCGGCCAACGTGACTTGGGCGGCGTCCGCGTTCTGAATCACGTGAAAATTGGTAATGATGTTGCCCCGCGTGTCCCAGATGAATCCCGATCCCGTGCCTTGCGGAATTTGGTAGAGATTCAACGTAAAAAGATCCCGTTGCACGCCGATGGCCGTGATGTTCACCACCGCAGGCGACGCCTGGCGAAATAACGCGATGGTCGATTTCTCGTCGCTAAAGAGTTCGCCCCGCGCGGTCACGGCTCGAGGCGCGGCGCGAGAATCATTGAGCGCCGCGCCTCCGACCCAGGAGTCCTTGAAAAACAAAACCGCAAGCGCGGCAAATGCCGCAACCACCGTTACGTAAGCCCAAAAAAAGCGCCGGCCGGGCGCAAAACTACTCATTGCCATGACATTAACCTTTCACTGTGACAACTATTCCCGGCCAAACTTCGTCCGGCGATATTAGTCTATCTATCTATGATTCGCTGCCGGGACCCATTGGTACTTTCCCGGCGCAGTTCGGCGCACATCTTGCCGACCGACCCAATGGCTGATTCGACGCAATTGCCGACCGCCTTTGAGCGGCGGATTTCAACTTAATGGAAATTGGCGTTTAAAGAAACAGCGGCGGGGCGCGATACTTCCGGATCTTTTAGAGAATTGGATGAAGCAGCGCGGCGATGACCGGCATCGCCGCGCTGCGAAAGCTGTTTTGCAGTAACCGGCACCGCTGGTGCGCGCGCATGCCACTAAGCGACGTGCACATCGATCCGTCGCGGCTTGGCTTCCGCGGCCTTGGGCAAATTCAGCGTCAGGACGCCGTTTTTCAGCTCCGCGGAAATTTTTTGCTGATCGACTTTCTCGTTCAACTCAAATTGACGGAAAAAATTCACCAGTTCATACTCCCGATAGATCAACTCGCCGGGAGCCGCGTGGGTGGCTTTGCCTCGGATTGTCAACAAACTGTTTTCCACGCGCACGTCCAATCCATCCTTGGCCACTCCAGGGAGGTCGGCCAAGACAACCAGACCATCCGACGTTTCATAGATATCCACCGGCGGCGTCACGTATTTTTCCTGGCTTCGCGTGTCTTCTCGCGCCGGCGATTCCTTATCTCGCGTGTATTGCGGTACGGTCTTCTCTGCCATGAGCGTTCCCTCCTTGTATCGGATCGTTACGCCACCTTGACGTTCACTTGGCGCGGCTTGGCGGTTTCGGCTTTCGGCAAGGTGATGATCAACAAGCCATTCTTGTATTCAGCTCGAATTTGCCCTTCGTCGACTTCGACTGGAAGATCAAACGCACGCACGAATTTTCCGCTCGATCGCTCGCTTCGATGAAACGCTTCCGGTCTCACTTCGGCCGGAATGCGAACTTTTTCACCGGATAACAGGAGACGATTGCGCATGACCGAGACGTCCAACGACTGCGGATCGACCCCCGGAGTTAGAGCTTCGATGTAGAGATTTTCCTTGTCATCGGCGAGATTGATCAGGGGATAGCGCCGCGGACCGCGCCCCGGCAAGAACGCCACTCTGGTTGCGGGCGCTCGGTTGACGCCGAACTCTTCAAAAGCTCGATCGATGTCGCGCCTGAGATTTTCCATATCAACGAAAGGATTCCATTGTGCCATGACGATAACCTCCGGTTTTTTTGCGGCGCCGCTTCCTGGCGCTGAAGTTAGTCACGGTTCTTCGCTTGTCAAGGTCAATGTCAGAAGGCCGCGTCTGAGCGTCAAGCGAGGTGTCAAAAGCAGCACTCACGTAAAGGTTACGAGCCAATCTGACGCCGCAAAGGGATGACATCGGGCATTCAGAGTGCTCTCGGCCTTCCTTGGGCGGGGCAGTTTAGGATGTCAAAGTGCCGCTAATCGAGTTTTTCAACGACCCGCGCCCCCGAATCGGCGCATGATGTCGGCTAGCTCGCGCCGCATGCTGATAATCTGTTCGCGCATGTGCAGCGCGACCTCGACCCCGGCCAGATTGACGTCCATTTCACCGATCAGGATGTGCGCTACCCGGACGCGATCAACTTGGTCGAGCGGATAGAGCTTCAGCCGACGACGCCGTACCGGTTTAATCAATTTCTCCCGTTCAAGCACGCGGATAAATTCCGCTGAGACATCGCAGGTGTCGACGATGTCAGCCAGACGAAAATACCTTTTATTCATAGCTCGGTATTGCTTCACAGCGCCATATCCTTGCGAATATCTTCGCCGTAGGCTTCTTCGAGCTTCTCGATGGCTTCCCGTTGCACTCCATTCTGCGGTACTCGAACCATCAACCGCAGGTACAAATCTCCGGCAGAGCTCTCCCCGCGCCCTTGGACGCCTTTCCCTTTGACGCGCAGAAGTTGCCCGCTCTGCGCCGCCGGGGGAATTTTGACCTGCACTGTTCCCGTCGGCGTGGGAACCTTAATTGCGGCGCCGCGCACTGCTTCACCGACGGTGATCGGCAACTCCATCGTCAGGTCATTGCCGGAACGGCTGAAGAGCCGGTGCGGCCGGATTCGAGGAATGATGTAAAGATCGCCCGCTGGTCCGCCGCGGACGCCGCTCGCCCCTTTGTTTGGAACGCGTATCCGCTTGCCGGTCTCAGCGCCGGGTGGAATATTGACACGCACGTTGTCGGGGCGCGCTACGCGTCCTGAGCCGCGACAACTGGCGCAAGGATTTCCAAGCGGCTTGCCACTGCCCTGGCACGTGGGACAAGTTTGGCGCAAGTTCATATGGCCTCTGCGGGTTTCTTTCCATCCGCTGCCGTGGCACTCCGGGCACTGCTTGGATGCCCCGTCCGTTTTGGTCCCGGTGCCATTGCAGGCATTACATGACACGGGTCGCTGGATCGTAAAACTCGTCTGAAATCCGCGCACGGCGTCGAGAAAATCGATCTCCATGTGTGTTTCGATATCTTCGCCGCGGCGCGCTCTCGGTTCTGTAGAACCCCGGCTGTGGAAGAACTCCCCAACGCCTCCCAAGCCGAAGACGTCATCGAAACCGCCTTGAGCAAAGTTAAATCCGCCGGTTTGCGCCGATTGCTCTTGCCACCGTCGGTAAGCTCTGGCCTTCTCCGGATCGAATCCCGTACTGAGACCTTCCTCGCCGAACTCATCGTAGCGCTTCCGCTTATCCGGATCTCCTAAGACTTCATGCGCGAGCGATATCTCTTTGAACTTTTCTTCGGCAGCGCGATTGCCAGGGTTGATGTCAGGGTGATATTTGCGCGCGAGCTTACGGTAAGCTTTGCGAATCTCACCTGCGCTGGCCGAACGTTCAATACCGAGGATTTTGTAGTAGTCCTTTTTCTCCACCTGCCCTCGTGAAAACTTGGTCTCGGCGGCCTGATTTCTGGCGCTACCGAGCCGTCAAAATCTACATCTCTTAAAATAAAGGGTTTTTGCTAGCTGTATCAATTTGAGACTCGCCCGCAGGCTTGTCAACCATAACCGGCAACTTGACAACTCGCAAAGACGTATTTAGCTTTTTGCCAGTTAGAATTTACCGAAGGGAGGATCAGTTATGGAAGTAGTCCGATGGGAACCGTTTACAGGGTTGAATAGAATTCAGTCACGGATCAACGATCTGTTCGATGAAACCTTCGGTCGCTCGCGAGCCTTTGTGAATTCAAACAGCGGGATTTGGTTTCCTCCTGTGGACGTGCTTGAAAGCAGGGACTCCTACCTCATTCGTGCGGAGCTTCCCGGAATGAAAAGGGAAGATTTTAACCTCGAGGTAAGAGAGGGAACGTTGACGTTGAGCGGTGAAAGACGATTCGAAGAACCTGCCAACGGCGTCGAGTATCACCGGGTCGAGCGAGTCTCGGGTAAATTCGCGCGCTCCTTCTCGCTGCCGCACACGGTCAAAAACGAAGAGATCAAAGCGAGCTATCGCGATGGTATTCTCGAAATCCACGTGCCAAAAGCCGAAGAGGCCAAGCCGAAACAGATTGCCATCAATATTCATTGACCGGCATTAGGCGCCATGGTGCGAGACGGGACCCGCCTTCCCCTGGGTTTTTGGACACGCCCTTGTAAGAATCTCCCGCATTGACATGCAAGGGCGTGCGCCCGGCAAAATCGCAGGGTTACGTGCCACCCTGTGCCATCTGGGCGACGATCGCGCGCGCGGCGCCGATCGGATCGCCGGCTTCGATGATCGGCCGGCCGACCACGATGTAATCGACCCCCGCGCGCACCGCCTCGGCCGGCGTCATGATGCGCTGCTGATCGTTGCGGCCGGCGTCGACCGGGCGGATGCCAGGCGTGACGATTACGAAACGGCGGCCGCAAGCGGCGCGAATGTCGCCGACTTCATGCGGCGACGCGACCACGCCGTCCATCCCAGCTTCCTTCGTTAACAGCGCGAGCCGCACGACTTGATCGGCGACTTTATGCTCGACGCCGACGCGCTGAAGGTCGTCTTGATTCAAACTGGTCAATACCGTGACCGCGAGCATGATCGGCCGGCGCAGTTTTTCCTGACGGCAGACGCGCTCGACTTCTTTGACGGTCGTGCGCATCATCTCCAAACTGCCGGAAGCGTGAACGTTGAACATTTTGACGCCGAGCCGCGTCGCTTCGATGGCGGCTTTAGCGACGGTGTTGGGAATGTCATGAAATTTGAGATCGAGAAAGATCTCGCCGCCGAGCTGCTGGATCAACTGTACCGCTTGGGGCCCGGCATGGGTGAAAAGCTGCTTGCCGATCTTGAACATGCCGAGTTCTCCGGCGAGCAGTTGCACAAGCCCCTTGGCCTGATCCAGAGTGTCGACATCAAGGGCGACGATCAATCGCTCGCGCATGGAACCGCGTTTACGCACCAGCTCGAGCTTCGAAGCCATGTTTATGCCTGCAATGTTTCGTTGAGAATTGTTTTGAGCCGCTCGGCGCCGTCCGCAATCGGAATCTCATCGCTTTTGGCGTCGCGCCGCCGCCGCAATTCCAGGTAACCCTTTTCCAATCCCTTGGCGCCGATCGTCACGCGCAGGGGAATACCGATCAGATCGGCATCTTTGAATTTGACGCCCGGGCGTTCGTCGCGATCGTCGAGCAGCACTTCCACGCCCCGCGCTTGCAGCTCTTCATAGAGCTTATCGGCCGTCTCGCGAATCGCCGGGTCTTTGTAATTGATCGGCAGCAGCAGAATCTGGAACGGCGCAATGGACAACGGCCAGATAATCCCGTTGGCATCGTGGTTCTGCTCGATCGCCGCGGCGACCATGCGGCTGATACCGATACCATAACAGCCCATCTCGATAGGCCGTTCACGCCCTTCGGCGTCGAGGTAGGTGGCGCCCATTGCTTCGCTATATTTGGTTCCGAGATAAAACACCTGGCCGACTTCGATGCCGCGGTGGGTTTCCAGGGAGCCGGCATCGCAACGCGGGCAGGGATCGCCGCCGCCCGCGAGGCGCAGATCGGCAAAAGCCGCCGGCGTGAAGTCGCGCTCCTGATCGACTTGAACGAAATGAGCGTCGATCTCGTTGGCGCCGGTCACCGCGCCGCGCATGCCATGGACGCCGAGATCGGCGATCATCCGCAGTTTCAAGCCGATCGGCCCCAAAAAACCGGGCGCAACGCCCGCAGCTTCGGCCACGGCCGCCTCATCTGCCAGGGTCAAATCCGTGGATTTCAAAAGCGCGCGCAACTTGATCTCGTTGATCTCGTGGTCTCCGCGCACCAATGCGGCAACCAACTCATCGCCGTCGACCCGGTAAACCAGTGTCTTGATAAACCGGTCGGCGGGTAGCTTGAGAAACTCGGCGACCTCGGCAACCGTCTTTTTCCCTGGAGTCGGGACCTTTTCCAGCGGCGGCGGATCTTCGGCAATATTGCGCCCATCGGGCCGTCGCGCTTTAACCTCGGCCTTCTCGATATTGGCGGCATAATCGCAGCTGTTGCAGCTGACGATGGCGTCTTCGCCGGACTCGGCGAGCACTTGGAATTCATGGGACACACTGCCGCCGATGGCGCCGGTATCGGCTTCCACCGGCCGAAAACTCAAACCGCAGCGAGTGAAGATCCGCTTGTAGGTTTCATACATATTGTCATATTCGCGCCGGCAGTCTTCCATGTCGGCGTGAAAACTGTACGCGTCCTTCATGATAAACTCGCGACCGCGCATCAGCCCGAAGCGGGGACGGACCTCGTCGCGAAACTTGGTCTGGATCTGATAGAGATTAAACGGCAGCTCTCGATAGGACCGAACCGAACGGCGCACCAGGTCGGTGATAATTTCCTCATGCGTCGGACCGAGGCAGAAGTCGCGTTCGTGGCGATCTTTGAAACGCAGCAGCTCCTTGCCGTACATCTCCCAGCGCCCGCTCTCCTGCCACAGCTCTGCAGGCGAGCAGATCGGCATCAAAAGCTCCTGGGCTCCGGCCCGGTCCATTTCCTGGCGCACGATCTGTTCGATCTTGCGGATGACTTTGAGCGCCAGCGGAAAATAATCGTAAATGCCACGGCTGATCTGGCGAATGAATCCGGCCCGCACGAGCAGTTTGTGGCTTATGATTTCGGCGTCAGCCGGATCTTCCTTGAGGGTAGGCAGAAGGGTTTTGCTCCAACGCATAACTGTAATCGTTACTTGGCGACCTTCGTATCGCTAGGCTTGAAAGTTTTCGCCGGCTGCGCTGCGCATGGTCTCGTGTTCCGCAGCGCTCATGACTCAGCACACAGGTTTACTTTAAGCATGCGCTTAAATTAAGACATTGCGCCGAGCTAACTCAAGCGGATCTAGTGCAGTATGGGGAGAGAGCAATCAACCGTCCGCGGCCGCCGCTTGCGTAACCGCTTTTTCGGCGGCGAATTTCTCCACTTCTTCCATCAGGGCATCGACAATCTCAGCTTCGGGGACTTTGCGGATGACTTCGCCGCGTTTAAAGATTAAGCCAATGCCTTTGCCGCCGGCGACGCCGAGGTCCGCCGCCCGAGCCTCGCCTGGACCATTGACCTCGCAACCCATTACCGCGACGTGAATGTCCACGTCGCGGTAGGGCAACATTCTTTCTTCCACCTTCTTGGCCAAACCGACGAGATCGACGTCGGCACGGCCGCACGAAGGACAGGCGACGAACGTGAGCCCCGCTTCTCTGAGCTGCAGAGCCTTGAGGATTTCAGTGCCGACGCGCACTTCTTCCACCGGATCGGCGGCCAGCGAGACGCGAATCGTGTCGCCGATACCTTCCGCCAGCAGCGTGCCCAAACCGACGGCGGACTTGATCGTGCCGACCGTCGGTGTGCCGGCCTCCGTAACGCCGAGATGGAGTGGATAATCGACCCGCTCGGCGAGCATCCGATAGGCCTCGATCATCATCAGCGGATCGGAGGCTTTGAGCGAGACTTTAATCTCTTGGTAGCCGACCTCTTCGAGGATGCGGATATGGCGCAAACCGCTTTGAACCATGCCCTCGGCGGTCGGTCCGTGGTATTTTTGCAATAAATCCTTTTCCAAGGAACCGGCGTTAACGCCGATGCGAATTGGAATTTTCCGCTCGGAGGCCGCTTTCACCACTTCTTCGACGTACTTGCGCGCGCCGATATTGCCGGGATTAAGACGCAATCCGTCGACTCCCTGCTCGATCGCGATCAATGCCAGTTTATAATTGAAGTGAATGTCGGCGACCAGCGGAATGCGAATTCTCTTTTTGATCTCGCGCAGTTGTTCTGCAGCTTCGCGCACCGGCACGGCGCAACGCACGATCTCGCAACCGGCCGCCTCGAGATCCCAGATTTGTTGCACGGTGGCGCGCACGTCACGGGTATCGGTCTTGGTCATCGATTGAACGGTGATGGGCGCATCGCCGCCGATCTTGACTTTGCCGAGCTGAATTTGTCGGGTTTTGCGGCGTTTAATCACAGGCTCACTATAGAGAACGGTTCGGAGCGGGTCAACAAAGCGTCGTCAGGGCGCGAGGCGGCGCTCACGACCGCGGCTCGGCTAACCTTTATTGTCGGCTGCCGCGGGCGCTGATGCCGCGCTGCTTTTGCCGGCTTCGGGCTGCGTTCTCGGGCTTTGCTTTTCTGGGGGTGCATCATTTTTCTTCCGCCGGTCGCCCTCGGGAATGATCAGCAGACGGCGATAGGAACCTTGACCCAAACTTTTGGTCGACACCCAGGGATCGTCCTGCAGCGCGGCATGAACGATCCGTCGGTCCGCTGCGCTCAATGCATCCACAGTGACGGTCTTTCTTTGCCGCTTGGCCTTTTCGCCGAGGCGCAGTGCCATATCTTCGAGCGATCTCCGCCGCCGCTCGCGATAGTTCTCAATATCGACAACAATGTGCGGGCCTTCGACGCCTTGGCGTTCGCCGCCGATACGGGTGATCAGGTATTGCAACGCTTCCAGAGTCTGGCCCTTACGGCCGATCAAAAGCCCGCTATTGTCCGCGTGGATCTCGAGAATGATCTCATCGCCCTTGGCGGCAGATTTCTGTTGTACCGTCGCGTTAACGCCCATTCGGTTTAAAATTTCCTCCAGGGCCTGTTTTGCCTTCTCGGCGGCCATCGCCGCTTCAATCGACGTGGCCGGCGCCTCGGGTGCGATCGGCTCCGGTTCCGTAGGCTTTAGCGAGATGACCGATTTTCTCAGCTCGGCACGAATTTTCGCTTTCTGCGAGCCAAATCCCAAAATACCCTTGCGTCCCTCGGAGATGATCTCGACAGTAATCTTCTCACGCTCGACGCGCAGCAAGCGTAGAGCATTCTCGATCGCGGCATCGATAGTGTCACCTTCGGTTTCCACGAAATCCATACATTAAGCCCTTCCCAAAGACTCTAATGATAGTGACGGTTGATCCAGTACTGCTGGACGATGGTCAGGAGATTGTTAACCAGCCAGTAAACGGTTAATCCCGCGGGAAATGACACAAACATGAACGTAAACATCAACGGCATCAACATCATGATTTTTCTTTGATTCGGATCACCGGCCGTGGGGGTCATCCATTGCTGGATAAACATGCTCGCGCCCATGAGAATAGTGAGCACGGGAATGCCGAATTGCCAGCCGGCGATCGCTATCGGCAGCGATTCCCAGTCGGGCCGCGACAAATCCTTGATCCACAAGAACGATGCATGGCGCAATTCGATGGGCGTGCTCAGAGCGTTGTACAATCCGATGAAGACCGGAAACTGGAGCACCATCGGCAAGCAACCGCCGAGCGGATTGACGCCATTGCGCCGGTAAAGCTCCATGATTTCCTTGTTGAGTTTTTCCTTGTCGTTGCCGTACTTTTCTTTGAGCTTTTCCATCTGCGGCTGAAGCTTTTGCATGGCCTTCATCGACACGAAGCTCTTATGGGTCAACGGCGCCATGAGAATCTTGATCAAGACCGTCAGCAGAATAATGTCGAGGCCGTAGCTCCCGGTGAAACTATGAAAGAAATGCAGCAGGTAAAGAAAGGGAATCGAGACAAAGCCGAAGTAGCCGAAGTCGATGGCGCGTTCCAATCCTTTGCCCACCGCCTTCAGCGTTTCGAGTTCCTTGGGTCCGATGAACAGCGTCGCCCGCTCGGCCGGGCTCGGTGCGCTGGTTGCGAGAACTAGCGCGGTGCCGTCCTGGCGCACCGTGAGTTTATGTCCGGCGCCGTTTTCGGGCACCAAGCCGAAGAAAAAATACGTGTGGCCGAACCCGGCCCAGGAGACCTCTCCGGTAAACTCCAGGCCGTTGTCGGACTCGTCCGGCGCTTCGCGTTTGATCTTGTTATCGACCAAGGCGATAAATCCTTCGAAGGGAGCATCGTGATTGGCCTTGGAGTGGTCGGCTTTTTCCGTGATCAGTATTTCCGGAATCCGTGCAGTGCCATCCGGAGCTTTGGCCGAAACCTCCATTTGAATCGGATAGCTCGAGCCGGAAAAAGTAAACGATTTGGTAATGACAACGCCGTTCGAATTCTGTCCTTGAAACTGTAAGTTCGCTTTGGCGTCACCACGCAACATTAGATCGCCGCCTTGCACTGAATAAATCAAATCGCTGTCTTCGAACGGCTGCGGCGCTTGCCAGCGCACGCCGAGTGGCAGCGGCACGCCCGGCGCCGTTTGAACCATTTCCACGGGCGGGCTGTTTTCGTCGGCGGAGACACGATACTTTTTGAATTTAAAGCTCTTTAGCCGGGCGCCGCGGTTGGTAAAGACAGCGGCATAGTTTTCGGTTTCGACTTTGATATCGCGCGCCGGCTGCCCGGCGGGAACCTTAGCGGGCGCGGTTCGAACGTCGGCGACGGCCGCAGCGTCTTTTGCCTCCGCCGGAATTTCGGTTGTTTCGACTGCTTTGGTATCGTTTTTTTCGTTGGTCGGCGCCGGCGACTGTGTTGGCGGCGGGTAGAATCGCGTTACCAAGTCCTGGTAGATCACCAGCACGAGAATTGATAGCGCGATGCCGAGAATTGCGCGTTTGTCCATGAATTAAATTACTTTACCGGATCGTATCCGCCAGGATGCCAGGGATGGCAGCGGCCGATCCGACCGAAACCGAAGGCGATTCCTTTGAGGACTCCGTATCTTTGAATTGCTTCTTTCGTATAAACCGAACAGCTGGGGTAAAATCGGCAAGCGCGCGGCAACAGGGGCGACACGAGATGGCGATACGCGGAGAGCAGCAAAACCGCCGGCACGCGCAACATCATGATCATAACCCGCGCTGCAGCGATCGCCGGTTCAAGATTCGTTCGAGCTCGCTTTCAACGCCTCTGCCGCCGAGCCCGGCAGCGCTTTTGCGCGCGATCACGAGGACATCCGCGCCGGGCCGGAGCAAGGCGCGGCGGCGGCGAAAAAACTCGCGGACTTGCCGCTTGATCCGATTGCGCGTCACTGAGTTGCCCACTTTGCCGCTGACCGTGATCCCCAATCGAGACTCCGGACCGTCGTTGGCGCGGCTGATGATGACGAAATTCGTCGAATGAAGTTTCTGACCGATGCGCGACAGGTTTAGAAATTCCGCTCGTTTTCGCAGGCGCGCTGTTTTCGGAAACCGTTCCTGGCCTTTCAGCGATACTCCCCGTGCTCGGACTAGCTCCGCGCGCGTTTCGGCGGCACCGTAACCGTCAGGCGTTTGCGGCCTTTGGCGCGGCGGCGCTTGATTACGTTGCGCCCGCCCGGTGTTTCCATGCGGGTGAGAAAACCATGCGTGCGTTTTCTTCGAATGTTGCTCGGTTGATAGGTTCGTTTCATAGAAGCCTTACTCCTCGGGCCGCATCGACGGCCAACTGTTTATTTCAATCACACGGATTTGATGTTGTCAATTTTAGCCGGCTTCGGCCTTCAACGAGCGATCCATCAGGTTTTGCACCGCTTCAGCCGGTTTTTTACCCGCATAGAGCACCTGATACATCTGCTCGATGATCGGCATTTCGACTTCCAGCCGTTTGGCTAAATCATAAAGCGATCGCGTATTGCGCACGCCTTCGGCGATCATGCGCGTCGCGCCGGTGATCTCCTGCAGGCTCTTGCCGGCCGCGATTTGCAGTCCCACAGCGCGGTTTCGGCTGAGATCGCCGGCACAGGTCAGGATTAGATCACCCAACCCCGGTAAACCGGCCAAGGTCAGCGGATCGGCGCCCATGCGTACCGCCAACCGCGTCATCTCGGCGAGACCGCGTGTGATCAGCGCGGCACGAGCGTTTTGCCCCAGGCTCAAGCCGTCGCTTATCCCGGCCGCGATGGCGATGACGTTCTTCACCACGCCGCCGATCTGCACGCCGGTGACGTCGGTCGATGTGTACACGCGCAGATAGCGCGTGCTGAGTATCTGCTGGATCGACCTTGCCACCCTCTCGTCGTAAGCCGCTACGGTAACCGCGGCGGGTAGTTGCCGCGCGACTTCGCTGGCGAAGCTCGGTCCCGACAAGAAGGCGTGACGGCGATTGCGCTCACTTCCGAACAGATCGGCAAAAAGCTCGCCCATGGTCTTCAGGCTGCCTTCCTCCAGACCTTTGGTGCCGCAAAGAACCATCGTGCCGGCATCAAGCTTGGCCCCGGCCGCGGCAAGCACGGCGCGCACGACGTGGGAAGGCAACGCGTAGATAACCAGGTTTTTGTGCTCAACGGCTTGGTCGAGCGCTTGGGTCGCCTTGATGTTGGCCGGAAGCGCGATGCCCGGAAGATAAGTCGGGTTCTCCCTTTGGGAGACGATCGCGCGATAACAATCGGCGCCGTGGCACCAGAGCGTAATCTGCTCGCCTTTGTCGGCAAGCACCTTCGCCAGCGCGGTTCCCCAGCCGCCGGCGCCCAACACTCCGATTTCACTGGCCATGACTGACTTTGCCGGCAATTACGAGTCGCAAGATGCCGATGATGCAACCGGTCATCTTGTTTCCCTTAGGCAAGACTGAGCCTGACTTATTCCGCTTCGTCCTCGTCTTCTTCCTTTTCCGCCAAGCGCGCCAACGAGACTACCCGTTCGCCTTCTTCCAGTTCGATTAAACGCACGCCCTGAGTATTGCGGCCGATGACGCGAATGTCTTTGATGCGCATACGAATGATTTTGCCCTTGTTCGATATCAACATGAGCTGGTCGTCTTCGGTGACCTGTTGGACACCCACCACCCGACCGGTCTTATCCGTGGTCTTCATGGTGATAATGCCCTTGCCGCCGCGCGACTGCAGCCGGTATTCATCCATCTGCGTGCGCTTACCGTAGCCGCCCTCGGCAACCGTCAAAATGTCAAAACCGAGTGTGAGTATCTCCATGCTGACGACTTTATCATCCGGGTCAAGCTTCATGCCGACCACGCCGAAAGTGCCGCGCCCGGTCGGGCGCACCTGTTCTTCTTTGAAGCGAATCGACTGGCCGTCCGCGGTCGACAGAATGAGCTCCTGTTGACCGTCGGTCAATCGCACGCCGATCACTTCGTCGCCGTCTTCCAGGCCGATGGCGCGAATCCCGCTTGCACGCGGATTGGCGTAGGCCATCAGCTCGGTTTTCTTGATCAGTCCGTTTTTGGTCGCAAAGACGATATAACGTCCCTCTTGAAATTCGCGCACGGAAAGAAAAGCCGAGACTTTTTCGCCGGGCTCGAGATTGAGCAGGTTGACGATCGGCCGGCCGCGCGCCGCCCGGCTTGCCTGGGGCAGCTCGTGGACTTTGATCCAATAGACTTTGCCGATCGTCGTGAAAAAGAGAATGTGGGCGTGCATCGACGCGATAAACAGATACTCGACAAAGTCTTCCTCTTTGGTCGTCGTGCCGATCTTGCCCTTGCCGCCGCGGCGTTGCGCCCGGTAAAGCGTCACCGGGTTGCGCTTGATGTAGCCGTCGTGGGATATGGTCACCGCCATATCTTCGTCGACGATCATGTCTTCGATCGAAATCTCTTCCGAGTGATTGACGATTTGCGTGCGCCGCTCGTCGCCGTATTTTTTTTTGATCTCAGCCAGTTCCTCAACGATGATTTTATAGATCTCCTTCTCGTCGGCGAGGATCGCGCTGAGCTTGGCGATCAATTCGAGCGTCTGGCGATGCTCTTCCATGATTTTGTCGCGCTCCAAGCCGGTCAAACGCTGCAGCCGCAGGTCCAAAATCGCCTGCGCCTGAATTTCACTCAGAGCGAAGCTCGTGATCAAGCCTTCCTTGGCGGTTCTCGGATCCGCCGCATTACGGATCAAAGCAATCACCGCATCGAGATGATCGAGCGCAATGCGATACCCTTCCAAAATATGCAGCCGTTCTTCCGCCTTGCGCAAATCATAGGCGGTGCGCCGCGTGACCACTTCTTTGCGATGCTCGATAAAAGCCTTGAGCGCCTCTTTGAGCGTGAGGAGCTTGGGACGCCCGTCGACAATCGCAAGCATGTTGACACCGAAGGACTCTTGCAGCGCCGTGTGCTTGTAGAGCTGATTGATAATGATTTCGGCCACGGCGTCGCGTCTGAGCTCGATCACGATGCGCATGCCCTCGCGGTCGGACTCGTCGCGGATGTCGGCAATGCCTTCGATCTTTTTTTCGTTCACCAGCTGGGCGATCTGCTCGATCAGCCGCTTCTTGTTGACCATGTAAGGAATTTCGCTGATGACGATCTGCTCTCTCCCTGTGCGCTTGACAGTCTCGGTGAAAGCCTTGCCGCGCATCTGAATGATGCCTTTGCCTTCGTGATAGGCTTGGACGATCGGCTCTCTACCGTGAATGAATCCCGCCGTGGGAAAATCCGGCCCCGGGATGTGCTGCATCAATTGCTTGATCGTGATGTCGGGATTCGCGATCACAGCGACCAGGCCGTCGATGACTTCGCTCAAGTTGTGCGGCGGCACATTGGTCGCCATGCCGACGGCAATCCCTGCGGCGCCGTTAATCAGCAGGTTAGGGACGCGCGACGGTAAAACCGCCGGCTCTTTCAGCGAGTCGTCGTAGTTGGGCAAAAAGTCAACGGTTTCCTTGTCGATATCGGCGAGCATCTCTTCGGCGAGCGGGGTCATGCGGATCTCGGTGTAACGCATCGCGGCGGGATTGTCGCCGTCAATGGAGCCGAAGTTTCCCTGGCCATCGACCAGCGGGTAGCGCAGGTTAAAATCCTGGGCCATGCGCACGATCGTATCGTAGACGGCGGTATCGCCGTGCGGGTGGTATTTACCGATGATGTCGCCGACTAAGCGCGCCGATTTTTTGTAGGCTTTGTCGGAGGTATTGCCCATGTCGTGCATGGCGTAGAGCACGCGCCGGTGCACCGGTTTGAGCCCGTCGCGCACATCGGGCAGCGCGCGGCTGATGATCACGCTCATGGCATAGGCCATGAACGACTCGCGCATCTCTTCTTCGATATAGACCGGGACTTTTTGTGACTTTATCGTTGCTTCCATGAATGACTCGCGCTTCGATGGGTCCGAAGCTGTTACGTTTGAAAGATTGGAACGTTTGGAACGATGGGAGCGGCTGGAACCTTAAATGTCCAGATTTTTAACCGTGAGTGCGTTTTCTTCGATAAACTTTCGCCGCGGCTCGACCTCGTCACCCATCAAGGTCGAAAAGATTTCATCGGCTTCCACCGCATCCTCGATGCGCACCTGTAACAGCACTCGGGTTTCCGGATTCATCGTGGTTTCCCACAGTTGAGACGGGTTCATCTCGCCCAAGCCCTTGTAGCGCTGGATCGCCAGCCCTTTTTTCCCGCCCTCCATGAAGTAATGGAGGACTTCCGTGATCGAGCGCAATTGCGCCTTGTGATCGCCGTTTTCGACGGCGTAGGGCGGCATGCCGATGCTGATCAAATCGCTGAAGATCTTTCTTATTTCTTTGAACTCCGGACTGGTGAGAAAATCGCGATCGATGACGGTCTGAAAGCCGGTGCCGTTAGCGCGCGTATGGACCGTCATTTTGTAGCAATTATGCTCGACATCTTCCTCGAGCATGCAAGCAATTGGCGCCTGGTCGGGCGAAACCAAACTGACGTACGAGGCCAAACGGGTTTCAAAATCGCGCAGCGCTTTTTCGTCCTTTAATGTCTCTTCACTGAAGCCATCCTCCAATAACAAAGCATCGATCACCGTGCGGTTTTTTCTTTTGCGCGAGAGCAATGTCATGAGCTTATCCCAGCGCACGATCTTTTTGACGTAGCTTTGTAACGGCTGGCCGGTGATTCCACTGCCGTTATTGGCAGCTCTCAGCCGCATGTCCTCAGTGCCGAGCTCGATCAGGTGATTTTCGAGCATCTGCTCATCTTTCAAGTAACGCTCCTGTTTGCCGCGCTTGACTTTAAACAGCGGCGGCTGGGCAATAAACAGATGGCCTTTCTCGACCAGATCGGGCATCTGCCGATAAAAGAATGTGAGCAGCAACGTGCGAATATGCGAGCCGTCGACATCGGCGTCGGTCATGATGATGATCGAATGGTAGCGCAGCTTGGCGGCATCGTAGTCTTCTTTGACGCCCGTGCCCAAAGCCGTGATCATCAAACGAATTTCTTGGGACGAGAGCATTTTATCGAAGCGCGCCTTTTCGACGTTCAGAATTTTTCCTTTGAGCGGCAAAATCGCCTGATTCCGCCGGTCGCGGCCCTGCTTGGCCGAACCGCCGGCTGAATCGCCCTCGACGAGATATAGCTCGCTCAACGCCGGATCGCGCTCCTGGCAATCAGCGAGCTTTCCCGGCAGGGCGCCCGAATCCAAGGCGCCCTTGCGGCGCGCCAAATCTTTGGCCTTTCGCGTTGCCTCGCGTACGCGAGCCGCTTCGACGCCCTTGGCGACGATTTTTTTTGCTTCACTCGGGCGCTCGTTCAGATAACTTGCGAATTTCTCATTAACCAGCGTCTCGACGATGCCTTTGACTTCGCTGTTGCCGAGCTTGGTCTTTGTTTGTCCCTCGAATTGCGGCTCGGGAACTTTAATGCTGATCACCGCGGTCAGCCCCTCGCGAACGTCTTCGCCCTGCAGATTCTCATCGTCCTTCTTGAGCAAGCCGCTGTTCAAAGCATAGTTATTGATCGTCCGCGTCAAAGCCGAGCGAAACCCGATCAAGTGCGTGCCGCCTTCGATGGTATTGATGTTGTTGGCAAACGAGAAGACGTTTTCCGAATAACCGTCGTTCCACTGCATGGCGATTTCGACGCCGACGCCGTCACGCTCGCCTTCAAAATGAACGACTTTTGCATGGATCGCGGTCTTGGCGCGGTTGAGATGTTCAACGAAGGACGTCAGACCGCCCTTATAGAGAAATTCGTGCTTTTTTTGCGTGCGCTCGTCCTCGATGGTGATCTTGACGCCGCGATTGAGAAACGCCAACTCGCGCAGCCGCTGTGACAGAATATCGAAGCTATAATTCGTCGTTTCAAAGATCTTGGCATCGGGTTTGAATGTCACCCGCGTGCCGCGTTCCTTCGATTTGCCGACTTCTTTGAGGCTTTCCTGCGGCTCGCCTCGCTTGTAACTTTGCTGGTAAACCTTGCCGTCGCGTTTGACTTCGATTTCTAAAGTTTCCGACAGCGCGTTGACGACCGATACACCGACGCCGTGCAAACCGCCGGAAACTTTGTAGGACGCCTTGTCAAACTTGCCGCCGGCGTGCAGCTTGGTCAGCACGACTTCCGCAGCGGAGATTTTTTCGGTCGGATGAATGTCGACGGGAATGCCGCGGCCGTTGTCGATGACCGTAACGCTGTTATCGATGTGAATGGTGACTTCGATCGAGTCGCAATGGCCGGCAAGCGCTTCATCGATGGAGTTATCAACGACTTCGTAGACGAGATGATGTAAACCTCGCTCGTTCGTGTCGCCGATGTACATTCCTGGACGTTTTCTTACAGCTTCCAGGCCTTCCAAAACTTTTATGTTATCGGCTTTGTAATCTGATTGTTGTGGAGGATTCGCTTGAGCCATTTTTACCTAGTGCCAACTTAAACTTTTTACTGTAAATTTCTGGGGTTAGAAAGATTTATCACCGACTTAGATAGTACCTGAAATGGGCCAAAAAGTAAAGCGCCAACTTTTTGTTAAGTACTTGAAACTAAAACGGAAATTTTCGAATTTTGGGGCATCAGGAGAAACTGCGCCGCAAAGCCGTTTTGGACACCCGAAACCCGGTTGACAGCTTCGCGCCTCTAGGCGAAAAAGAATTGCGTGCAAACTCTCTCAGCTGCGTTCAAGTACTTAACTCTTTGGCACTTCTTTGCCACCATTCCGCCTAATTGTGAGACTATCGGCCGCGCCGCCAAATATTTTCCCTTGGTCGGTTTGGTTCTGGGCCTGATGCTGGCGCTAGCGAACTATCTCCTTGCGCCCCATCTCCATTCGGAAATCCTCAGCGTCACGCTGATCGGGTTTTTGATCGTTCTCACCGGCGGGCGCCATCTCGAAGGCTTGAAGCAAACCTTTGGCGCATTCGGCACGAGAACCCCGGGCGCTAAGGGCCAGGCGTACGAAAGTTTGGCTGTTGCCGCAATCGTGTTTGTAATTCTTTTAAAAACCGCCGCCGTCGAAAGCATCGATGAAAAGCTGACATTGAGCTTGCTGCTAGCGCCGCTTTTGGCGCGCTGGGCGCTTGTGACTTTTCTTTATGGCGATCACTCTCAGTTTGGCGAAATTCCAAAGCTGATCGCGGAGCAGGTGACCTTTTCGCAATTGTTCGCCGGCACCGCGGCGACGCTCGCTCTGAGCGTTTATTTTCTCGGCCGCAAGGGACTTTGGATCGCGCTCATCGTTTCGCTTTTTGCTTTGTTGACACGAGCTCTGCTGCATCGACGCGACGGCGTGCTCACCTACGCCAGTCTGGGTGCCGTCGTCGAGCTCAGTGAAGCGCTTAGCCTCATCTTGCTAGCGACGCTCTAATCAAAAGACGAACCCTGCTTCTCCTGACATGGAAGTCTTAAAACCCGTCTCTGCGGTCATTCCGGTCTTCCTGTTAATCGCGGCCGGATTTTTGTTTGCTCATTGGAAAAAGATCAGCTTGGCATCCGTGACGGAAATTATCGTCTACTTGGGCACGCCCTGCCTGGTGTTCGGTTCGCTGGCGAGTAAGCCGCTCTATGTCGCCGACATCGCCGTCTTGTTCAGCGGCATCGCGATCATGTTTGCCGCGGTCGTTTGCTGATTCTCCTTTATTTCTCGATTTTTCGTCTCAGCTCGCGAGGCTTCGCGCTCCCCGCTCTGTTCATGAATGCCGGGAATGTGGGCATTCCCCTGGCGTTGTTCGCGTTTGGCCAGGCCGGTTTCCAGCGAGCGACGTTGATGTTCGTGATCCTCACGTTCCTTCAATACTCACTAGGAATTTATATCTTGAATGGACGCGGCAATTGGGCGGAAATATTTCGCCTGCCGCTGATCTATGCCGCGTTGGCTGGACTGGCGGTCAACCAAACGCAAATTCAAATACCCGAAGTTCTCATGCAGTCGATCACCATGCTCGGCAGGCAACGATTCCGATCATGCTGATCACGCTCGGTTATCGCCTCTACCAATTCGACTCGCTTCAGTGGGGCCATGCCGTCGGCGGCGCGCTCGTCCGCATCGTCGGCGGCTTCGCCGCGGCCCAGGTCGCCGTTTACTTGATCGGAGCCGAGGGCGTGAACCGCCAAGTTTTGCTGCTCTACGGCTCGCTTCCCGCCGCAGTCATCAATTTCGTTCTCACCGAAAAATATCGCCAGGATCCAAGCTTGGCCGCATCGATCGTCGTGATCAGCACGTTTCTGTCGATTTTTACCGTGCCGGTCGTGATCTGGTTGGTTCTGTAGCGGCAAAATCGCTCCGCTGGTGCGAGCGCATAACAGGCGGGTCGGAGTTCGGCTGCTCACCCGATCTATTCTTTCTCGTCAAGGGGAAGGGCAACGGCTGCGCTCGACGAATAGTATCGATCGTCTGGCGCAACCGCGGAACAGACTTGACAGCTTCGAACGCGCGTTATAGTTTCCGCCTACATAATTTCATCGCTCTGGGATCGTACGGAAGTCCGGTGCAAATCCGGCGCGGTCCCGCCACTGTGATGGCGACGAAAGCCGCAACGAAGTCACTGTGAGCCTGAGGCTCACGGGAAGGCGCGGCGAGTAGAACAAAGCCTAAGCCAGGAGACCTGCCCAGAACGATACGACCGGCCTCTCCGGAGAAGAGAGAATGGTGTTGCAATTCCCCCATTCATCGAGGCCGTGGATCGAGAACGATGAGATCGGCCTCATTTTTTATTCTATCGCTGACGCTGCACATCGGCGCCTTGCTCTATCCGGTTTCGTTTCGTGACCGGCTGGAAGAGCCATTCTTTCCGGTGACCATTCTGCTGTCGGAGCCCGGGCCAGCGAACGAGACCAATGGCGGCAGCGGCGAAAGACCAGCATCACTTGTCAAGTCAAATGTCAGGTCGATGTTGCCGCGGGTCGCCAAACCTGCGCCTGAGTTCACTCCTGTGCCGAGCCGGCGGCAGCGGCAAGCGATCTCCGCTGAACCGGTAACAACGGCGAGCGAAAGCGCCGTCATTGTCGCTAGCTTTTCTCAAACCTTGGACAGCGAGAGCGCGACAATCGACGGTTCGACCATCTCGGCCGAATCGATCGGAGTTGAACTTCTTGGCAGTGGTGGGGAAGGCCATAGCCGGGGAGACTTTGGATCGGGATCCGGACAAGAAAACGGACAAAGCGATTCGCCGGGCGCGACTATCACTCAAGCGCGCTACCGTGAGACGCCTGCGCCGCTCTACCCGGAAAGTGCCCGGCGCGACGGCCGTGAGGGCCGGGTTCTTTTGCGCGTTCTCGTCGATGATCAGGGCCGCGCAAAAACAGTAGAGGTAAGCACGAGTTCAGGAAACGAAGTATTGGATCGAGCCGCCGCCGAGGCGATTAGGCACTGGCGCTTTCATCCGGCGCGCTACGGTAAACAACCGGTCGAGAGTTGGATTCGTATTCCGATCGAATTCCGCCTGGCCAGCGCGAATCCTTAATCGTCGGCCCAAGGAGGTAAGAAGGCAAAATTTACTGCTAGACGGATGCCAGGGAAAGGGGTGACTCCCCCCTCGCACTTCCCACCGCCGATTTGCGATTTTAGATTTTGGATTTTTGATTGGATCCAAAATCGACAATCCAAAATCCAAAATGGTGGGGTAGCGGCGCGGGGGGCGGGAATTCCCCTGCTGCCCCGCAACTGTAAGAGCTACGAAAGCCGCATCAAGCCACTGTCGGACGAAAACCGGTCAAGGTTTAACGGTTTACAGCAAGGGACGCGACCTTGAACATTGAACTGTTGAACTCATGAACCGCAGCGCCGGCGGGAAGGCGCAGCAAGTAGGTTTGAAGCTCAAGCCAGGAGACCTATCCGTTCTGCCGCAACACTCCCCTTTCGCGGGAAAAGGAGATCACCATGAAAGTTTTTTTATATTCATTTTTGATTCTGCTGTTTTCGTGTTTTGAAGTTCCAGCCGCGCAAACGCCTGAAGCTACTCTTCCTCCGGTGTTCGTCACTGCGACGCGCACGGAAACTCGCCTGGACCAAGTTACAACATCGGCGACTGTGATCACGGCCGAGGAAATTGCGGCTCAACAGGCTGAGACGGTGCTGCAAGTTCTGCGCGACGTGCCGGGCGTGGATGTCGTGGAATCCGGCTCCCGCGGCAGCGGAACCACAGTGTTTATTCGCGGCTCCGAGGCGGACCAAGTCCTGGTGATGATCGACGGCGTCGAAGTCAACAGTACGACGCTTGGTTCCTTCAACTTCGCCCATTTGACGACGGAAAACATCGAGCGCATCGAAATCATCCGCGGCGCCGGCGGGGCGCTTTACGGCTCCCAGGCAATCGGTGGAGTGATCAACATCATCACGAAAAAGGGCCGGGGACCGCTCGAATTGGGATTGTCCGCGGAAGGCGGCAACGGTTCAACGCATCGCCAATTCGTCACTCTGGCTGGCGCGCTGGGAAAACTCGGATACTCGTTCAGCGGCGCGCGCATGGAAAGCGACGGTTTTCGCAGCGTCAACGATGATTATCGAAACTTGGCCGCGTCGGGACGGCTGGATTACAAATTCACCGAAGACACAGCCCTGAAGGGAATTTTTCGTTTCAACAAGACCGATGTCGGTCTGTTCAACAGCAACAACTTCGTCCCAGGAGCGCGGGATCCAAACTCGGGAGAGGCCGTCTCCCAATATCTGGGCAAGATCGAATGGGAGCAGCGGATCGTAAAGCAGTGGGACTATCGTATCTCCGGATCAATTTTCAAAGAACATATCAAGGACAGCGACGATCCAGATCCGCTTGCAGATTGCTCCTTCTTCGGTTTCCCTTGCGATAGCAGCACGCGGAGCCGCTTTCGCCCGCAAATCAGCAGCGCGGAATTTCAGACCAATTATCGTCTGGGAGATTGGAGCACAACCACTTTCGGCACGGAGTTCAAACGGAGGAAAGCGAGCACCTCCAGCAGTTCCGACGGTTTTCCCCTCGGTGAAATCGACAAGGCGATCCGCAATGTCGGCTATTACGTTCAAGAGCAATTTAAGTTACTTGGCGACCGGCTCATCATCGTTCCTGCCGTTCGCTTGGATGACCACCAAACTTTTGGCACCGAATGGAGTCCGGCGATCTCATCCTCCTATCTTTTTCGCGAGACCGGCACCAGGCTCAAAGCCGGCTATGCGGAAGGTTTTAAAGCCCCGACACTGAATGAATTATTTTTTCCCGCGGGATTCGGCTGCGCTGCTTTTGGCAATCCCGACTTAGATCCGGAGAAGAGCTGGGAGATCAATGCCGGAGTCGAACAAACGATCCTTAGCGACCGCCTCAAAGTTGGCGCGACCTTTTTCCATCGCGAGGTTAGCGATTTGATTGCCACCGGGCCAACGCCGGATCCGACCGACCCGCCGTTCTGCGTGCGCGCCGAGAATCTCGGCAAGGCACGATTCGACGGCGTGGAGTGGTTGATCGATGTCAAGCTTTTCTCTTTCCTGTCGATCGGCGCCAATTACACTTATCTCGACTGGGACACGGCCGACGGCCGGCTGCTGCGCCGCCCGAGACACCGCGGCAACGTGCACATGAATTACAACTATGAGCCATTTCGCATCAATCTTGACGCGAATATCGTGGGAAGGCGGGATGATATCGATTCGGTCAGCGGCGGCAATATCGAGAAGCCGGGATATGTCCGATTCGATTTGGCAGGCTCCTATCGACTCCCGGTTAAGCTTGCCCTGGTCCAGCACGTTAGTCTATTCGGGAAAATCGAAAATCTCTTTAACAGGAAATATGAGGAGGCGGATGGGTTCCGCGCCCGGCCGTTGAATTTCTTACTCGGTGTGCGCGCCACTTTCGGCCGTTAGTAGCTCCGAGTTCCGGGATTGAAATCGACCCTCGCCATGCCGGAAACAAATTTGAGAAGAAGATGATCGTAGTCTCGATAAGCATCGACTTCGGACCCGCGGGCCGGCCGCCGTTCGAAAAGAAGGCCACCGTTCCTGAAAAGAGTACCGTGCTCGACGCCTTGTCGAAATTGGTTCCGGTACTCACGTCTCCGAGATATGGCATGGAATATTTCGTCGAGGAGATCGACGGCATCAAAAACGACTTCGCCAGCGACCTCGGCTGGCGCTTCGAGGTTAACGGCCGCAGATCTAACGTTCCTGCCGAGCGCTATCTTGTAAAGAACGGCGACTGGATCAAATGGCTGTACTCTTGCGGGAGCTTGCAGTTGAACACGAGCGACGAGAAGTGAACGCAACGGATCGCAAAAACGCCTTGATGATACTCGGCACCGCTTCCCACGTCGGAAAATCCATTATCACGGCGGGACTTGGGCGCTTGTTCGCCGACGATGGTTATCGCGTCGCGCCTTTCAAGTCGCAGAATATGTCGCTCAATTCCGCGGCGACGCCGGACGGCGGCGAGATTGGCCGGGCACAGTCGCTGCAAGCGGAAGCTTGCCGAATCGTACCCAGTGTCGATATGAATCCCATCTTGCTCAAACCCGCAACGGATATCGGCGCCCAGGTGATTCTGCTGGGAAAAATTTGGGGACAGGTGAGTGCGTTGGATTATCACACCCGCCGGGTTGAGCAGCTTTTTCCTGAGGTGCTCGACGCTTACCGGCGCCTGGCTGCGAATTACGATTTCATGCTCCTCGAAGGCGCCGGCTCGCCGGCGGAGATCAATCTGCGCGAGCACGATATCGCCAACATGCGCATGGCTCACGCCGCGGATGCCGCTTGCTTACTGGTCGGCGATATCGATCGCGGCGGAGTCTTCGCGTCGTTACTCGGCACGCTGGAGCTGCTCACGCCAGAGGATCGCGCGCGCATCCGCGGTTTTGTCATCAACAAGTTTCGTGGCGATGAATCGCTGTTGCGGCCGGGCGTCGCGATGATCGAAAAGCGTGTGGGCTTGCCTTGCGTTGGTGTCGTGCCTTTTCTTCGCGACCTGGGTCTCGACGAAGAAGACGGCATCGCCTTGGAAGAGCGTCCTTCCGCGGCGCGCCGCTGGAAAAATCCCGAATCAGGGACGACCCGCGCGCTGCGCATCGGCGTCATCGCACTGCCGCACATGGCGAATTTCACCGACTTCGACGCCTTGGCACTTGAACCGTCGATCTCGCTCGCGTTCCTCGAACGGCCCGAAGAAATGGCCGCGGCGGATCTCGTCATCTTACCGGGGACCAAGCAGACACTCGACGATCTATTCTGGCTTGAGCAGCGCGGTTTTGCCCGCGAGCTGCAGCGACTCGCTGCAACCGGCGTTCCGATCATCGGCATTTGCGGCGGCTTTCAGATGTTCGGCCTTTCCATCGAAGATCCGCAGGGCGTCGAGAACGGAGGCGAGCCTTGCCGTCGTATGGCCCTGGGTCTTCTGCCGGTGCGCACCGTGCTCCGCGCGGAGAAAACCGTGCGGCGCCTGCGCGGTTCCTTGCGCGGCAATTGTTTTGTCCGCGATGGTTCTTCGCCGGCCAGTTTCCATGGCTACGAGATCCACGTCGGTGAAACTTTCTATGAACCGGGAGCGCGCGCTCTCGCCGATATCCAGCGCCACGGAACGTTGGAATCCGCAGCCGACGGCGCGGTGAACGAATCGGGGCGCGTCTTCGGCACCTATGTGCACGGTTTTTTCGACGATGACGACTTTCGCCATGGCTTTATCCGAGCCGCACGGGCTGCGGTAGATCTCGCCCCCACGGGAAAATTTGCACGGGTCGGCGCGGAGCGCGAGGCGCGCATCGATCGCCTGGCAAATCATCTCAGACAATCGTTGGATATGACTCTGCTCAAGAGTTGGATCGTTGATCTGCCGTGCCGCCAAAAGGGAGAATGGACGGCATGATCACTTCGATGGCGAAACAGATAATCCTAATTACCGGCGGCGCCAGGTCCGGAAAGAGCAAATATGGGGAACAGCGTGCCGGAGAGCTGGGCGGCCGCCGGGTTTACCTTGCCACCGCCGAGGCCAAAGACGACGAGATGGCGCAACGAATCGTCGAACACAAAAGGCGGCGCGGCAGCGACTGGGCGACTATCGAGGAGCCGGTCGAATTGTCCTCGACGCTGCTGGCGCAGCGCGGCCGGACGGACTGCGCGCTGGTGGATTGCCTGACCGTGTGGCTGAGCAATCTCCTGCTTCATCGTGACGCAAATTTTGCGGAGACCGGAGTCGAAGAACTCTTGGAAACACTGCCGCGCCTGGACTTTCACGTCGTACTGGTGACCAACGAGGTCGGCTGGAGCATCGTGCCGGACCATCCTCTGGCGCGGCAGTTTCGCGACCTCGCCGGCTGGGCCAATCAGCGGATCGCGGCGGTGGCCGACGAAGTAATTCTCACCGTCGCGGGCGTCCCGATGATCGTGAAGAAGGCGGCGTCATGACCCTCGACGAGACGCTCGAGCAAATCCGCCCGCTGGATCGTTCCAATGAAGACGCGGCACAGCGACGCCTCGACTCGCTGACCAAGCCGCGCGGCAGTTTGGGACGGATGGAAGAGCTGGCGCGGCGTATCGCCGTCATCCAAGGCAAAGTTCCGCCGCGGCTCGGGCGCAAACTTTTGTTCGTCTTTGCCGCCGACCACGGCATCACGGCCGAGGGAGTGAGCGCCTATCCCAGAGACGTGACCGCGCAGATGACTTACAACTTTCTCAACGGCGGCGCCGCGATCAACGTCTTGACGCGCTATCATGGCGTCGACACCGAAGTGGTCGATGTTGGCGTCGACTACGAATTCGCCGCGCCGCGCAGCCTACGCAACTGCAAGATACGCCGCGGCACGGCCAATTTCGCTCAAGGCCCCGCGATGACGCGGGAAGAAGCACAGCGCTCGATTGAAATCGGCAGCGAGCTCGCCCGCGAAGCGGCCGCGGAAAACATTTTTTTCCTCGGCGCCGGCGACATGGGTATCGGCAACACCAGCAGCGCCGCGGCGATGCTATGCGCTTTGACTGAGGCCGCGCCCGCCGCCGTTGTCGGGCGCGGCACCGGCATCGACGATGCGACCTTGGCGAGAAAAATCGCCGCCATCGAAAGAGGACTCAAGATCAACCGACCCAACGCCAATGATCCGCTCGACGTGCTCGCCAAAGTCGGCGGCTTGGAAATCGGCGCCATGGCCGGCGTCATGTTAGGCGCGGCGGCATTTCGCCTGCCGATGGCGCTGGACGGATTTATCTCCGGGGCCGCCGCGCTGCTGGCGCTGCGATTTTCTCCGCATGTGCGCGAAGTTCTCTTCGCCTCGCACCTTTCGGCGGAAAAAGGTCACGGCTCGATGCTCGATGCACTCAAGCTTTATCCTGTATTCGACCTGCAAATGCGCCTTGGCGAGGGCACCGGCGCTTGCCTGCTGATGGGCTTGGCCGAATCGTCGGTGAGAATCATGGGCGAGATGGCAACGTTCGCATCCGCCGGCGTGAAAGAGAAACTTTCGTGAGATCCTTTATTGCCGCCCTGCAGTTTTTGACGATTTTTCCCTGGCCCAGGCGCGCGCAACGCTCGGGCAACGAACTCGGGCATGCGGCGATCTTCTTTCCCGTCGTCGGCTTTTTGCTGGGTCTGATGTTGGTATTGGTGAATTTCCTGTTGGAACCGTTTGCGAGCCTGGGCGTGTCGAGTGTGGCGCTCGTGGCCGTCTTGGCCTGTTTGACCCGCGCGCTGCACTTGGACGGCCTCGGCGATACGTTCGACGGTCTGGGCGCCGGCGGCGATCGCGAACGCATGCTCAGCATCATGGACGACAGCCACACCGGCGCTTTCGGTCTGATCGCCATCGTCCTGGTACTGTTTTTCAAGATCCACGCCATCGAGAGCATCGACAGCGAGCGCTGGCGCGCGCTCCTCGCCGCGCCGATCCTGGGCCGTTGGGCGATGGTGCTACTTGGGTATCGCTCTCGGCCGGCAAAGCCGGGATTGGGCTCGACTCTGGTCGATTGCCTGGAGACGAAACATGTCATCTTCGCTACCTTCATCACGCTGATTTTGGTCGCCGCGGTTTTGCACGGCACGGGCATCGCTATGATCATCTGGATCGCCATTTTCGCGCTGGCAAGCAAAAACTATTTTCACCGACGGCTGGGCGGCATCACCGGCGACACCTTCGGCGCCGTCGGCGAATTGAGCGAGGCCTCAGTCCTGGTCATTCTCGCTCTGGGAGCGCGATGAGCTCCTGGGTAAACCGGATTGCAGTTCGTTTACTTGCCGTCGCCGTGGTCTTCTTGACGACCGACGATTGCTTCGCGCAAGCCGCATCGACTCCGAATCCGCGGCGCATCATATCTCTCGCCCCCAGTGTGACCGAAACAATATTCGCTCTCGGTTTCGGCAGTCGCCTGGTCGGCGTAACGACCTACTGCGATTATCCCGTTGAAGCGCAAAAGCTGCCCAAGATCGGCGGCTTCATGAGCCCCAGTCTCGAAGTGATCGTCGCCAAACAGCCGGACCTAGTGATCGGCGTCAACAGCGCCACCGATCCGGTGAAGGCGAGAGAGATGGAGCGCTTGGGTCTTAAAGTGACTTTGATTTCGCTGGCAAGTGTTAGCGACATCTTGAATTCGATTAAAAACATCGCCCGCCTGTTGGGAAACCCGCAAGTGGGAGACGAACTCGTGCGCAAAATCAACCGGCAATTCGATGCAGTAAAAAGACGCGTCGCAGGGGCGCCGCGCCGTGCCACGCTTTTGGCTGTGGGGCTTCGCCCCCTGGTCGCGGTCGGCGGAAAAAACTTTATCGACGAGCTTATTACTTTCGCCGGCGGTGAAAACATCGCCGGCAACGCCGGCCAACCTTGGCTGAATCTCCCCGACGAATACGTGGTCGCCAAAGCGCCGCAGGTGATCATCGAAGCCGGCATGGGATCGGAGCGCGTCGGCTCGGTGAAACACTGGGAAGATCTCAAGTCGATTCCGGCCGTGAAAGAACGGCGCGTCTACGCCTACCCGTCGGATAAAATCTTACGCCCTGGACCGCGCATCGGCGAAGGATTGGAAGAAATCGCCCGGCTCGTGCATCCCGAGTGCTTTGCGGAAAACCGACCTGGACTCCATAAAGGAAGTGCGTGTGAAGGTTCTCGACCGTAAGAAAATGATTCTGGTCAACGGCGTGCTGCTGGCGCTGTTGGCGCTCTCCATCCTCGGTTGCGCTCTACTCGGGCCGGTGCGTCTCGATCTTTCCCAAGCTTTGCAAAATCTGGCTTCTGCGGACGCGGAGATATTCTTTCGCGCGCGCTTGCCGCGCATTCTCCTCGGAGTCGCCATCGGCGGCGGCATGGCGACCTGCGGTGTCGTCCTTCAAGCATTACTCGGCAATCCGCTCGCCTGCCCGCAGATGCTCGGCGTGTCCGGCGGCGCATCTTTGGGCGGTATCCTGGGGCTGATCTTTTTCCCCCACTGGCTCGTGCCGATCGCCGGTGGGCTCCTCGGTGAAATCTCCTGGGTGCCGCTGGCGGCGTTTCTCGGCGCGCTGTTGAGCATGATGCTGGTCTATCGCTTCTCTCTCTTTCACGGCCGGCTCCATCCGTATCATCTGCTACTCTCCGGCGTGATCTTCAATTCTTTCGTCGCCGCCATCATCATGTTTTTGAATTCCATCGTCGATTTCTACCAGGCCCAGGGACTGCTCTTTTGGCTCATGGGCAGTCTCTCTTCCCGCGCCTATCTCACCGTCGCTTTCATCTGGGGCTACGTCGTTTTCGGCTTCCTCTGGCTGTGGGCCAGAGGTCTTTCGCTCAATCTGATCACGCTCGGCGAAGAAGCGGCGATGCAGCTGGGCGTGGAGACCGGGGCGCTCCAGCGCCAGGTTTTCGTCGCCGCGTCGTTGATGATCGGCGCCATGGTTTCGGTGAGCGGTATGATCGGTTTCATCGGCCTGATGATTCCGCACGCCATGCGCCTGATCGTCGGCGGCGACCACCGGCTGCTGCTGCCGGCGTCGTTTCTCGCCGGCGGGATTTTCCTGTGCTGGGCGGATACGTTGGCGCGCGTCCTGGTCGCACCCGCGGAGTTGCCGGTAGGAATTATCACCGCATTCTTCGGCGGCCCGTTTTTTCTTTTTCTGCTTTATCGCGACGGCAGAAGGAAACTCGCTCTATGAATCCGGCGATCCACACCCGCGAACTCTCGTTCGCTTACAAAGACCGAACGGTGCTTCACGCCGTATCGCTCTCGGTCGAAAGCGGCGACATGGTCGGCATTACGGGACCCAACGGCTCGGGGAAAACCACCCTTCTCAAAATATTGTCGGCCGTTTTGCGCGGGCGAGGCGAGGTCAAGCTCAACGGGAGAAATATTCATGCCTACGGCAGGCGGGAGCTGAGCCGGCTTTTTGCCGTCGTGCAGCAGGAAGCTCGCGTCAACTTTCCCTACACGGCCGCGGAAATCGTGCTGATGGGGCGGGCGAGTTATCACAGCCCGTTCGTTCTGGAAGGAAAGGAAGATCTCGAAGTCGCGCGCGCGAGCATGGAGTTGACCGATTCGTTGCCGTTGGCCGACCGCTATCTTCACGAGCTGAGCGGCGGCGAAAAACAGCGTGTGATGATCGCGCGCGCCCTGGCGCAGGAGCCGGAAATTCTTTTGCTCGACGAGCCCTCCGCCTTCCTCGATCTCAAACATCAAGTTCAGGTGTTTGAGCTTTTACGCCGGCTCAACCGCGAGCGCGGTTTGACCGTGGTCGCCGCCCTGCACGACCTCAATCTCGCGTCGCTGTTCTTTCCGCGCCTGATCATGCTGCGCGACGGCAGAATCTACCGCGATGGATCGCCCAGCGAAGTGCTGACCGAGAAAACCATCGAAGAAGTCTACGGCATCCGGGTCCGCGTCGAACACGATCCGGCAACCGAAAAACCGCAACTGTTCATTAGTCCGGTTTGGTAAATTCCGGGGCTCAAGCCCGATTCGCCTTCCGATACCCCAGCGCGTCCTGGGCGATGATCATTTTTTGCACGTTCGAGGAGCCCTCGACGATCTGGTACGACTTGGCGTCACGGTAGTAGCGCTCGACGGGAAATTCGGTGGAGTAGCCGTAGGCGCCGAGGATCTTCATCGCCGCGTCGGCCGCGAAGTTGGCGGCTTCCGCGGCAGTGTACTTGGCAATGGACGTTTCGAGATTGTTGGGTTTCCCTTGATCCGCCAGCCACGCGGCGCGGTAGACGAGCAGCCGTGCCGCTTCTTCGTGGATGATCATTTGCGCGATCAGATCCTGGTTCATTTGAAACTCGCCGATTTTCTGGCCGAACTGGACGCGTTGATTGCAATAGTTCACCGCCGCTTCTTTTGCCGCGCGCGCGACCCCTAGCGCTCCGGCGGCGCAGTTCAGCCGTGTTTGATTCAGTTGCCACATGCAGATCTTGAATCCGTCGCCTTCGTTGCCCAGACGATTCGCCGCCGGAATTCGAAAATTCTCGAAAGTCAATTCGCCAAGCGGAGAGCAATGCGCGCCGAGCGTTTCCAGAGTCCTGCGGCTGAGTCCCGGTTGATTCCACTCGCCGTAGAAAGCCGACATACCGCGATGTTTCTCCGAGCGGTCCGTATACGCATAAACCAGGCCGCCGGTCGTCACCGGCCCGTTGGAGATCCAGAGCTTGCTGCCATTGAGCCGATAGTGATCGCCGTCCTTGGTTGCGGTCGTGCGCAGCGCGGCGACATCCGACCCGGCGTCGGGTTCGGTGATCGCAAAGCAACCGATGGTTTCGCCGGACACCAATCCGGGAATAAACTTCTTCTTCTGTTCCTCCGTGCCAAATTGAAGAAGGGTCAAAGCCGGCCCAATCTGCATGTTGATGGCCACGCGCATGGCGCTGTGCACCCGGGCAATCTCCTCGGTGATCAGCACCATGGCGAGAAAACCTAGCTCATTGCCGCCATAGGCGTCCGGAATCATTGTGCCGTAAAAACCCAACTCGCCCATCTTTTTGACCAGATCGCCGCGAAAATTCTTCTCTTTGTCGTCTTTGGCTGCCGTGGGAGCCATTTCCTTTTCGGCAAACTCCCGCGCCAGGTCGCGGACTGCGACTAGTTCTTCCGATAGCTCGAAATCCATTCTTCTCTCCTCATGAACACGAGAGTTTCAGGATCAACGATCGATCCTCCATCCTCGATCCTCATTGCGACGCGATGTTGATGATTCTTCCTGATTTCGCCCGCAACATAGCGGGTAAAAATATTTTGCAAATTGTAAGCGCCGGTTAAATTGGTTTCCAGGGTAGGGTCCATGCTTCGTCCCGCCTGTCAGTAAAGTTTACAGCCTGGGCGATCCCGGCGTTGTTGATGAGAATCTGCACGGCGCCCCAACGCTTGGTGACTCCTTCACTCAGTCTGCGCGTTTGATCTCTGCGACGGATATCGCACGGCAATGCGAAGACCTGCGCGCCGGTTGCGCTCCATCTCTTCGGCCGCTGCGTTGCGTCTCTCTTGATTGCGTGCCGCGATGACGACACGGGATTTTTGCGCGGCGAACGCCTCGGACAGCGCCTGTCCCAGGCCGCCGCTCGCTCCTGTGACGAGAACATTTTTGTGCGCCAAATCGGTCATCGTAAAGAAAGATAACACATCCCGCGGCTCAAAGCGCCAATCGTTGATCCAGCTCCCTTGCTCTTGCAAAAACTTTTCGGTAAAGGAATCGCACCATGATTCTCGGAGGCGCAACTGTGAAGTTTGCAACGGTCCTTGCGAAGAGTTTTCTCGCTCTATCACCGGCGCTGTTGGCGGCGCAAGAGCCAGCCTTGTCGACATCCTCAATCACATGGCGCGAGGCACCGTCAATTTCGCACGATTCAGAGCTCGATCGGTTGAATCGCGCTTTTGTCCAGCTCGCCAATCAGGCGCGGCCGGCAATCGTGCAGATCCGCACTATCGGAGAGGACAACAAGAACAGCTCGGCACAGGCACACGGCAGCCGCGGTTCGGGCTTCATCATCGATGCGCGAGGTTACGTCTTCACAGCGCAACATGTCATCGACAAGGCCAAAGAAATCGAAATCAGATTGGCGGACGCGCAGCGCTTGCCCGCGCGCGTGATCGCCGCTGACAGCCAGATTGACCTGGCCATTCTTAAAGTCGAATCGGATAAAGAACTGCCGAGCTTGCCGTTGGGGGATTCCGACGCGATCCGTGTCGGCGACCTGGCCTTGGTCTTTGGTTATCCTTTCGGCCGCGAAAGCTCGATGAATCTGGGCATCATCAGCCGTTCAGGAAGAACCTATCCTGACTCGGCCAGTTTTGATTTCGTTCAGACGGACGCCGGCGGCTACCCGGGCGGCAGCGGCGGACCGCTGCTCAACAATAAGGGGCACGTGATTGGCATGATTACGATGGCATCGGAGCGCGGCAACATGGGCTTTGCCACGCCGATCAATGTCATTAAACGGATCGCGCCTCGTCTGGCGAGCGGCGAGAAATTGGCGTGGGGCTGGCTCGGTGTGCAGATGTCCGATATCTCGCTCGAGCAGGCGAGGAGTCTGAGAATTTTTCCGACAAAGGGCGTCGTCGTCAATTCAGTGTTGCCCGGACAGCCAGCCGCGCGTGGCGGCGTGCAGAAACAGGACGTTATTGTTTCGGTCAACGATACCCAAGTCGAGAGCCCGCGTGATGTGGCGCGCTTGATTGGTGGCCTCGAGGCCGGCAGAATCGTGCATCTGACGATCCTGCGCAAAGGCAAAACCGTGCGGCTTTCGGTGCCGCTCGGCGCCAAGCCCGAGTCGACCAATGCGCGAGAAGGTTAGCGATCGCTTCAATCGACCGGCGCGCCGAAGTATTGCTGGTTGACTGCCGCCGCGAGTTTTTTTTGCTGCTCGGTAAACTGCCGCAGTCTCTGTTCCACGCGATCGTTGACGGAGCCTTCCGGATACCTGCCTTCGCGATCGCGCTGGCCCGCTGGTACGCCGGTCAAGACTTCAATCCCTTCATCGATCGTGCCGACAGCGTAGACGCGAAACTTGCCGGTTTTGACGGCCTCGACGACGTCGGATCGGAGCATGAGATTGCGCAGGTTGGCGCACGGAATCATGACGCCTTGCGCGCCGGTCAACCCTTTGAGCCGGCACACATCGTAATGCCCCTCTATTTTCTGGTTAACACCGCCGATCGCCTGGATCTCGCCGTTCTGGTTGACGGAACCGGTGACCGCGATGCCCTGGCGGATCGGAATTTCAGAAAGGCTCGAAAGAATCGCGTAAAGTTCCGTCGACGAGGCGCTATCGCCGTCGACGCCGTCATAAGACTGTTCGAAGCAAACGGTGCTCGACAAAGACAGCGGGCTTTCCTGGGCGTATTTGCCGCCCAGATAGCCGCCGAGAATCAACACCCCTTTGTCGTGAGTCTTGCCGCTCAATTTCGATTCACGTTCGATGTTGATGATGCCGCCGCGGCCCATGAATGTTTTCGCCGTAATGCGCGACGGCTTGCCGAAAGTGAAATCGCCCATTTGATACACCGCCAAGCCATTCACCTGGCCGACGACCGCGCCGTCAACGTCCACCAGCACAGTTCCCTCAGCGATGAGCTCCTGCAGATGTTTTTCAATAAGGTTGAGACGAAAAGTTTTTTCGAGCACCGCCCGTTCGACATGCTTGCTCGAGACCAGCTCGGCTTTCTCTTTTTCCGCCCAGTAATCCGACTCGATCAGCAAATCGACCGTGTCGCTGAAGCGGGTTGAAAGTTTGTTCTGATCCTCGACCTGCCTGGCGCATTGTTCGATCACCCGCGCGACCGCTTCGCTATCAAAGTGGCGCAGTCCCTCGCGGTTGCAGTAGTCGCTGACAAAACAGGCCAACGCCGTGATGTTCTCTTGACTGCGTTGGATCTCGAAGTTGAAATCGGCTTTGACTTTGAAAGTCTCACGGAAATCCGGATCAACGGCAGCCAGGGTACGATACAGATACGGATCGCCGATCATAATGACTTTGGTGTCCGTCGGGATCGGGTCGGGGCGCAGCCCCTGCGGTGGAACGAAACCAAAGAAAGTGCCGGGTTCCTCGATCCGTAGCTCGCGATTTTTGATCACGCGTTGCAGTGCCTCCCAAACCCCGACATTCGAGAGCACGTCCCGGTCATATAGAACCAGATAGCCGCCGTTGGCCCGGCTAACAGAACCGGCTTTAACCAGCGTAAAATCGGTAAAATAACCGCCGGCGAGGGGTTTCTTTTCGACGACGCCGAACAAGTTATGATAGGTCGGATTGGTCTCGACGATGATCGGCGGCCCTTGTGTATCGCTGTTGTCGACGAAAACGTTGACCCGATACGGCAAAAACGGATCACCAGGCGGCTCGCCGAGAGTCATCGGCCCCATGGGCGTCATCACCGGCCCCGGCTCGGCGGCTTTGAAGCGCTGCAAATTTTTTAAAATGTGATCGCGCACGGCGTCGAGATAAGCGAGCACTTTGGGGTAGTCGCGGTACTTTTCTTTTAGATCGGTGAGCGGTATGCGCACCAAGTAATCCGCCGCTCGCGTTTCCGCCGCTTCGAGCTTTTCGGCAATCTCTCGCTCCAGCTTTTTCCCTTCGCGCAGGGTCGATTCGACTTTTTTCTCGAGCTCGCCGCGGGTTTCGTCCAGCTGCTTCTTTTCTTCCGGAGACAGCGCCAAGTATTCCGGCTCCTGCATGGGTTTACCGTCCTTGGTCGGCAACAAGATGATGCCCGAAGGAGTCATGCGCAAGGAGAAATTATTTTGACTTGCCTCGCGCATCAAGCCTTCCATCATCTGTTGCTGCTGTTTCTGCAGGTTTTCGATCATCTCCTGGCGTTGCTGCGCGTACTGCTCACTCTCGAACATCTTTTTAGCTTCGCGCAACAGGTTCTGAACCAGCTGGTCCATATCTGACCGCAGGACCTTGGCCCAACCGCGGCGAATCCTGAGCGCCTGCGGCCGGTCCGCGTCGGCAAAGTTGTACACGTAGCACCAATCTTCGGGCGCCGGCGAGGCGGTATCGTTAGCGGCTTTTTCGGCGGTGACTTTCTTAAGAAACGCCTTGATGATGCTGGTCTTGCCGGTACCGGTGAGTCCTGTGACGAAAATATTGAAACCCGGCTTGTTGACGCCGAGACCGAATTCGATGGCGCGAATCGCGCGCTCTTGGCCGATGAAGTCTTCCAGCGGTGTCATCTCCGCCGTGCAGGTAAACGGTAGAAAAGCTAGATCACAGCGCCAAGTGAGTTGATCGTGTGGCACTTCGAATGCGTCGGGCATCACTTAACCTCGCGTTGTTCGATTAGCGGAGAGGATAGGGACTCCAACGCCGCTCGTCAACCGATGTGGTTCAATCCCGCTATTGAACGGCTGTCAGCCACTTTCTATAATCCGTCAATGATACAAGGCCGTGCTGTTGGTTCCTCATGGCGCATGCTTTGCGCGCTCGTGCTGGTGGCGGCGATTTCTCTATCGAGCTGCAGCTCGGGGTCTTCGAGTCTCCCCTCTATTCCCGCGATCAGCCCGCCGAGCGAGGACGAAGAAAGCAGAATCAGCCGGGAATTTCGCCGCGAGGCAAAGAAATATTTAAAATTCGTCAATCATCCGGAAGTGGAGCGCTACATCGATCGAATGGGCCGGCGCATTCTAACAGCCACCGGGCCGCAGCCATTCGACTATCGATTCTTTGTCGTGGAGGATGATCAGCTCAATGCGTTCGCAGTTCCGGGCGGCTCGATTTACCTGTTTTCTGGTTTGATCGAGCGCGCCAAGAGCACGGATGAGTTGGCCGGCGTGCTCGGTCATGAAATAGTTCACATCAAGGCGCGCCACATGGCGCGCTCATCAGGACCGGACGCGATCTCGGTCTTGAGTCTCTTAGGCATGGTGCTGCTGGCACGCACTGGAAGCGGCGCTCAAGCGGCCGGCATGGTCGGTCAAGCGGTGGCCGCCACTCGACAGGCCGCCTACAGTCGCCAGCTGGAAATGGAGGCGGACACACTTGGCGCCCGCTACATGACGGCGGCCGGTTACGACCCGAAAGGCTCGATCGCGTTTCTTAAAACTCTGGATCAAGAGCGGGCGCTCAATCCGGTGGATGTTCCTGCTTACATCATGAGTCATCCGATCACCCAAGAGCGCGTCGCCAACGCTGAGCTGGTGGTGAAATCGTTAGGTGCGAAGCAACCCCGAGGGGAAGCTCCCGAGTCTCTTAAAAAAGTTCAGATGATCATCCGCATGGAGCGGCCCGGTGGCGAAGTCGTTGTTAAAGATTATGAAAAGTTGGTGCAGCAAAATCCGGAAGACGTCGAGCTCCGGTACTTGCTCGGGTTTGCTCAACAGCGCCAAGGCCAGCTCACCCAAGCACAAAGTAATTATGAAAAAGTGCGGCAGTTAAGGCCTGATCATGCCGCCCTACTGCGCGATTTGGGCCGACTATACGGCGAAACCGGCGACTTCGCCGCGGCGCGCCAAGCTTTTGATCGCGCTCTTGCGTTGGAACCGAACGAACCTTTGACTTATCTTTACCTGGGCGAGATGTTGGAAAAATCCGGAGATTTTCGGAGCGCGGCTGGCGCTTTTATCAACGCCCACAACCTTGCTCCCTTGTGGGACAAACCGCCCCACCGGCTGGGCATGGTTTACGGCAAACTCGACCGTCCGGGAGACGGCTACTATTACCTCGGCCGGTCATTTGCTCTTCAAGATGAAGATGACAGAGCGATCGCCGATTACGAGCGGGCGCTCAAGATCCTCGGCGAAAAGTCACCGCGCGGGCAGTTGATCAAAGATGAGCTGAACGTTCTTAGGAGCCGGAAAAGATAGACTCATGGTGCCCGCCCATTGCGGCCAGCGACAACATCTTGGGGCGCTCGGGCTTGATATAACGATTCTCTCGTTTGAGCAGCACTTCACGCAGATATTCCGGGTCGAATCCCAGCAAATCACAGATATTTGTGAAGGAAAAAAGCCAATCGGTGCTGGGGTCTTCGACCCATTCAATTGCGCTCAGGTACTCACTCCGGCCAGCGCTGCTGCGCGCAGCGCGATATTTCTCGAGGCATTCGACCGCATCTTTCAAAACCGCGATCATCAGCCGTTTTTCCCCTTCGAGTTTGCGCGATAAACCGGTCGAGCCATAGAACTGCGAGGGCAGAAAGATATCGGGCTCAAGAATCCTTGCTAGAAAATCATCGTACATTTGTGGACATGCTCCTCAGTGAGTTGAACCCGATCGTATACCACAGGGTTTGGTTCACTGCAACAAAAAACCTTCTACCCATAGGTGCTTGGAATATAAAGGTTAAAAGGTAGAAGTGTTGGAAAATCCTACACATCGGCGCTGCCTCAGAGTCTCAAGCTCGCGTTGTCGGCTGAGATGATTGGCGGATTGGCGCTGACGACACCCTCGAGGGCCTAAATACCATCCATGAGCCCTGCAAGCGTGGTCTTGGCCACGTTGTGGTCCCAAACCTTTTGCACGACGGAATCCTTACGCCGCTGTTTCATCACGCGTTGTGTTTCGTCCTCGTTGTACACCAATACCGCTCCCAACAAACAGGCTTTATAAAAGCGCGAAGCGGCTTCCTCTAGATCGATGCAGCCGGCAAATACCCACTCGATCGAGTGAGCTACAACCATCGAACCATGCCCGCGCAGCATGACCGCATCCGCCGTACCGAGAACTTTTGCAACCGCATCGCCCTGCTCAATCGTATGGATCAGCGCCGGGTCCATATATTTTGGCAACGGCCCAGGTCCGAAAAAGGCGCCAGGATTGGAAGATGCCGGGTAAAACGGCTTATCGACCATCGATAGTGTGGCAACCATATGGTTGTGCAAATGCGCGACGCTGTGAATATCGCTGCGCGCCTTGTAAGCCCGCGCGTGCATATTGACCTCCGACGGCGCTTTGTAGTTGCCTTCGATCAACTTGCCTTCGAAATCGGTGATTACCATATCGCTGGGCTTGACCGTCGCGCGACTCACCGGATGGGGCAGAATCACGAGGTGATCCGAACCGGGAATGCGCGCGCTGATATGTCCACTGTAGTCGACCAACCCGGCATTGAACAGCATGCGCGACGACATGGCGAGTTTAGTTTTGAGCTCTGATACGTCCGACAAGATAGTACTCCTCCCTAAAGAACCAGGTTTTTTTCCTATATCTTTCATCGAATCGTAGTTCAACCGTCGGTGTTGTCATCGCCACACCCTGACATAATTACGTTGCCGTTGATCCCTGTCAGAATCACGTTGGTACTACTTTCGCCAGCATTTCTCTTGACACCTTCATGGACCCGACAATATGATCCGCGCGTACTGTCGGGCCCGGCTAGCGTTGGCTGTAGACGAACGCCCGATCCAGCAACGGGAGCCCATGCCTGGAAGCGTCTCTGCAGTAACGAACAGCCCGCACGTCGAGTGTAAGTTTCTAATGCCTGGATTTCAGGCAGTCTGGAGAGTGCTATGAAACGTTTCGCGCTTTTGTTGTTGTTTGTTCTGGCCTCCGTAACCAACCTGCAAGCTCAGGCTCCTTTTTATCAGGGTAAGACCGTCAGGATCATCGTCGGTAATATTTCCGGGGATGCTTATGATCTGTGGGCAAGAATTTTCGCGCAGCATATGGGCAAGTACATTCCGGGAAATCCCACGTTCATCGTGCAGAACATGCCCGGGGCGGGGGGCGTGATTGCCGCCAACTACGTTTATTCCGTGGCGAAACCCGACGGGTTGACCCTGGGGGCATTCGGCCCCTCGATGTATTTCGATCAGCTTGCCAAGCGCAAAGAAGTTCAGTTTGACTGGTCCAAGTTCACCTGGATCGGCACCCCGGAGCAAACCGAGTTTATCTTGATCATGAGGACGGACAGCCCCTACCAAACCATCGAGGATGTCCGCAAGGCCACGCAGCCGCCTAAGTGCGGCGCCACGGGTACGAGCACTTCCGGCTATTATATGCCAAAGTTCCTGGACGAAGGTCTGGGAATCAAATTTAACATCGTAAGCGGTTATCCCGGCGGCGGCGAGATCGATCTCGGCATCGAGCGCGGTGAGCTGCACTGCCGCAATCTGACGATCAGCACCTATTTCGCGCGCGAGCCTTTTTTAACCTGGCATAAAAAAGGCTTTGTTCGGCCGATCCTGCAAACGCCGAGAAAAAGAGATGCCAGGGTCGCCGACGTCCCGTCCATTTATGAGTTGATGGACCAATACAAGACTCCGGAGGCCACCCGGCGCGTGGCCACAGTCCTGCTGGCCCCGGCGGTGTTCGGCCGGCCGATGGTGGCCACACCGGGGGTGCCGCCCGACCGAGTGAAGATCTTACGCGATGCCTATCACGCGTCACTCAAAGATCCCGAGCTTCTGGAAGTCCTGAAGAAGAGACGCTGGGTCGTGGATTCGATCAGTGGTGAGGAACTGGCGAAGCTGGCGAAGGAGGTGATTGCCCAGCCGCCGGAGGTCATCGAACGCATGAGGAAATTGTTAGGAAATTAGCACGGGCCAAATTTCACGCAATCTTATAAGATCCGGTTAAACCACAGAAGTGAAAGCACACCGGAAACCAGGGCCGTGACCGCAGCCGCCGCGGCGAACAGGGCGCTGATTTCCATGTCCTTTTTCTCCAGCAGGAAGCGGGCGTTCAGGGATTCGTAGACCTTTCTCAAATCGTTTGCGGTGCCGGCGTAAAAATACTCGCCGCGTGTCACGCTGGCGATCGCCTTAAGCGTCTCCTCGTCGAGGCGCACGCGCATGGACCAACCTTCAAAACCGATAGTCTCGCCGCCTTTCGTGCCGAACCCCACGGTGAAGATGCGGACGCCGCGGTCGGCGGCCATCTTGGCCGCCTCGAGGGAGTCGGGCCCGGTGGTCCTTTGGCCATCAGTGAGCAAAATGATGGCGGCCGAACTGTATGAGCCGGGAGGGACCGGTTTGAACTCCGGTTTTTCTGACTTACCAGATTCGAGCGGAAGGCCGCGCCGGGCATTACGACCGTAAAGCAACGAGCTCACATCGATGCCGGCGTCGGGAAAAATCGTCGCCAGCGAGACGATAATGCCGCTGCCGATCGCCGTGGCACGTTGCAGCTGGAAGCGGTCGATCGCCGCGATGATGTCCTCGCGATTTTGCGTCGGCATCTGCACGACCGCCGCCGTCCCGGCAAACGAAACGACTCCGATACGGACGTTCGACGGCTGATCGGCGACAAAAGCCTTGGCGGCAGCCTGAGAGGCTGCAAGCCGAGTGGGTTGTACGTCGGTGGCGCGCATGCTGCCGGAGACATCCATAGCAAGAATGATGGTTCGATGCTGGGTCGGCAAGGTGACCACGGCGGCCGGACGGGCAATCGCGAGGATCATCGCGATCAGCGCAACCAGAAACAGCAGCGGCGGTATGTGACGGCGAAGCCTTTGGCTGGCGCCGATCGCCTCTTTTACCATGCTTAAGCTGGCGTATCTGAGCGCGCTCTTCTGCTTGCGGCGCAATATATAAAAATACCCGGCGATAAGCGCGGGCACGATCAGCAGAAGCCAGAGCATCGAAGGCCATAGAAACGTCATGAGATTCCCCTTAGATGCTGCGGTAAGCTGCCGCCCGCCGCCAACTGGCTGCGCCGCTTGCGCAAGTCGGCGAAGCGCAGAATCGCATCGACAAGATTATCGCTAGTAGACAACTCCAGCGCGTCGACGCCGGCCCGGCCAAACGCCGCGCGAAGCTCCCGCTCGCGCCGCTCGGCCACGGCCGCGAAGCGCCTTCTGAAAGCGCGATCGTGGGTGTCGACGAATAACTGTTCGCCGGTCTCGGCGTCGCGCATCACGAGAAGCCCAAGATCGGGCAATTGCATTTCCAAGGGATCATAGAGCCGCACCGCGATGATCTCATGGCGCTGCGCCAGGTGGGCCAGCGGCTCGGCCCAGCCCGGCGCGCTGATGAAATCGGACACCACGAAGACCAGCGAACGTCTCTGCATGACGCGCAAAGCGGCCTGGAGCAGATCGCGCAGATTGGTCGCGGACGAGCGCGAGGGCTCCGGTCGGGAAAGTATTCGGTGCAGGATGTGGAGCGCGTGGCGCCGGCCGCTTCGCGCCGGTATCACGGTATCGACCTTGTCGCCATAGAACAGCGCGCCGACCCGGTTGCCGTGGCGGGTCAAGAGCCGCGCCAGGACCGCGACGAATTCGCTGGAGACCGAGCGCTTCTTAACCTCGGAGCCGAAATCCACCGATGGGCTGAGATCGAGCAGGAACCACGCGGTAACTTCTCGATCTTCATTGTACACCCTGATGTAAGGGGTCTGCAGACGCGCGGTGACATTCCAATCAATGTATCGGACATCGTCATGGTATTGATACTCGCGCAAATCGGCGAGATCGAGACCGAAACCGCGGAACAAAGTCTGATAATCGCCGTGGAGCAGCCCGTCCAGGCGACGAATTACAGTCCACTCCAGGCGGCGCAGGATGTTCTCTGCGGCGGAGGCGCGGCCAGGCTGTTGGAACAGGCTCATAAGCGATTACTCAGTCCGATCGCATTTCGTGTTTGTGGCGCGTGTTCGTTCACGTGGCGAATTCAGACCACGTTTCACGGAAACGTAGGGACGACCGGCCGGTTGCCCCTACGAGCTCGCCGCAATTTTGACATGACTCTCCAGTGGCTTATCAGGAGCCGCAACGTGTTGCAGGATCCGATGAATCAACTGGTCCGGTGTCATGCCCTCGGCAAGTGCCTCATACGTCAGCACGAGCCGGTGGCGAAATACATCGGGCACCAAATCAGTCACGTCCTCAGGCAAAACATAGGTACGGCCGCGAAGGAACGCCAGCGCGCGCGCGCCTTCGATGAGATTGATCGAGGCGCGCGGGCTGGCGCCGAAGGACACATACTTTGCCACCTCGCCGACACCGTAGCGCTCCGGATCCCGCGTCACAGACGCAAGCCTTACCGCGTATTGCTTAAGCGCCGGATCCACATAGCCGTTCTGGCACTCGCGCTGCAGCGCGTTAAGTTGCTCTGTCGTGGCGATCGGGACGACATCGTTGGGAACGCCGGTAACCCGGTCGACAATGACAAATTCCTCCTCCTCGGTCGGATAGCCGACGAGCACCTTCATCATAAAGCGGTCCACCTGCGCCTCGGGTAGCGGGTAGGTTCCTTCAGTCTCGATCGGATTCTGGGTGGCCATCACCAAAAACGGTTCGGGAACGCGGTGGCTTACGCCGGCAATGGTGACCTGGCGCTCCTGCATCACCTCAAGTAAGGCGCTTTGTACTTTCGCCGGCGCCCGGTTGATTTCATCGGCAAGCAGAAGGTTGGTAAAAACCGGCCCCAATGAAGTGGCAAAGTCGCCGCTCTTCTGGTTATAGATGCGCGTGCCGACCAGGTCCGCCGGCACTAGATCCGGCGTGAATTGGATCCGCTTAAACGAGCCTCGAATGGTTTTGGCCAGTGTCTTGACGGTGAGTGTCTTGGCAAGCCCCGGGACACCTTCAACGAGAAGATGCCCCTGCGCCAGAACGGCGACGAGCACGCGCTCCAGGAAATGATCCTGGCCGACGATGATCTTCTTAACTTCGTAAAGAATGCGCTCCATGAGTGCCGCAACTTCGCTGCTATTGGTTTCTCTGTTATCCATATCTGCCTTCAAGGTTGTGATCGTGTGATCGCGATCGCTAGCTGATAACCCTCTTGGCCTCTTCGAGCAATCAGGAGGAGTTGTGAAATATCCAATCTTATTCCTTCATGCCGAACGTGCCTTAACATGCGCCGACTAGAACGGCGGCAATCCCGCGGCGGCGGCGGCGTTTTCAATGGGGACCGCAAAACCGATGCCGACGAAGAAGCGCTGGTCAGTAGGATTCAGAATCGCGGTGACGATGCCAACAACCTCGCCCTGAGTGGTAACCAGAGCCCCGCCGGAGCTGCCGGGATTAACCGCCGCGTCGAACTGAATGAGGTTGGTCAGCAGGCGCTTGCCTTCCGGGGAGCGGAATTCGCGTCGCAAGCCGGATACCACTCCCGCTGTCGCCGATGGGCCGATGCCGAACGGAAAACCGACGGCCACCACCTGATCGCCCAACGCAAGGTCGGCGGTCGATCGCATCGTCGCCGCAACCAGATCATCGGGAATGGTCTGCGCCTGAAGCACGGCTAAGTCGTGCTCCGGCCGCATGCCGACGATTGTCGCGTCTGACTCCAGACCGTCGGCGAACACGACCTGCACCCGGTTCGCGCCGAGCACCACGTGGAGATTTGTCAGAATGATGCCTTTGTCGACGATAACGACCCCGGTGCCGACGCCGTTCTCGGTATTCACGCCGTTTTTGTCCGGCTCCATGCGGCGCACGCGAACGATCGACGGTCGAATGACTTCGTAGGCCTTTGCCGCCGGCGAGGGAAGAGTAGCGCTCTCGAGTGTATGCATGACCGCGGCCTGGATATCTTCCTGGGTGATCTGGCGTGTCGAAGGCGCGATCCACGCGTTTGTGAAGACGACAAGCAGAGCGAGCAGCCCGGCGGCGCCGACCCATAGCGGGCGTTCATAGCGCGCAAAGAAGTTTCGCCATCGGGAGCGGGGTTGTTGGTTCGGAGTTTGTGAAGAGTTTACGCCAGATGAATCGGCAGTTGTCAGCTGGCTCGGCTGGTCTGCCGCGGCTGGCCGGCCCCTCGTCGAGGAATGGCTGGAGCTGTAAAGCGTTACCTTTTTCATGTGAGTTCCATCCGGTTCCCGCGCCGTCGCGACACGCGAACCCATTTCGGAATTTTCATCGAAGCTTAGTTATTTCTAACCCAGCGGTAGCTGAGATAAAAGGGCCTTTATTATTTTAAACGCACTATCACAATCTTCAGCCTGGATCCGCTGTTGGCCTCTAAAAATTTCGCTCGCCGACAAGGTTTGCAAATTTGCGCCCATGGGCTACTAGCTAATTGTAGTGCTTGACGCGTCTCCCGGACGTGACTTATGGTTAAAGTCGACGGACTCGCGGGATTCCAAATTGCTGTTGCGCTGGTTCCTGAATGGTGAAACGCCAACCACGACGGAGGCTTTATGGCCAAGCTGAGACACATAGCCGTGCATACGTCTGATCCGGAGAAAACGGCAGAGTTTTATAAGCGCGTGTTCGATATGGTCGAAGTCGGGCGCACCGATTCGCCGATCGCCAAGGGAGTTTATTTAAGCGACGGCACGATCAACATGGCGGTGCTGCGCTTTAAGACCGCCGAGGCGGCGGACCGGCAGGATGGCTTGGGACCTGTGTTCGGCTTGCACCACTTTGGGTTTTGGGTTGACGACATGGAAGAAACCCGGCGCCGCCTGAATGAGGCGGGCGCGGAGTATCGCTTCGGCCGCTCCGAGGCGGCCACGACGAGTTTCTTCGAAGAGAAGTACAAGGGGCCCGACGCCGTGATGATCGATATCACCCCGCACGGTTGGGTGGGAGCGCAGCCGCCGAACAAAGAACCGGAAAAGCCCATCGAGCCGGACGAGAAGAGCGTCGCCGTCTAGATGCCCTAGCCCGGAATACTCACGAGATTATGGCCGAGGAGCAAGCCTCTCCGGTCGCGGCCAATGGGCCTGTACCTTGAGGAGGTCGGCTGACTTATGAGTTTCGCGACCATCGAGGAAAAATGGCAACCACTGCCAAGCACCTCACACGTCGGCGTAACGTCGCACTCCTGTGGCCGCTCTCTACGAGGCTTTCTCCTCGGCCTACTCTGTTGCGGTTTCTCCTACAGGCATGAATAATCCGGGTTAGGCTGCGCCTAAGTTTGACATTCTGACGCCCAGTGGCAGAAAGCGAGGCAGGTATGGCCGACTACAAAGTGATCGATGCCGACGGGCATGTGCGCGAGTCGTTGGCGGGCATGCGCGAGTTTTTGGAACCGCGCTGGCAGCGCCGCAATTTGTTTCCCAACGATGCCTGGGACCGTGATCTGCGCGGCAAGCTCGGCGCCAAGCCGGAAGGGCCCCAAGACCAAATCGCGGCGATGGACCAAGACGGCATCGACGTGATGGTGCTTTACCCGACCGCGGGTTTGCATGTCAGCAGCCTGCACGAGCGTGACTTCGCGACAGCGGTCACGCGGGCTTACAACGATTGGCTTTATCATTTCTGCAAAACCAATCCGGCACGGCTCAAGTTCGTTGCCCTCTTGGCTCCGCAAGATCCGAAAGCCGCAGCCGATGAGCTCACGCGCGCCGTCACCGAGCGCGGTGCGCGCGCCGGCGTGCTGCCGACCTATGTGCCGCACATGCCCGACTTCGGCGACGCGCTGTATGATCCGATTTACGCCGCCGCGGAGCGTCTCGACGTCGGTTTGGGATTTCACACCGGCACCTCGGCGGATTCGCTCGGCGGCCAGCGTTTTCGCAAATTTCTCTCGGCGCATACCATCGATCATCCGGCCGAGCAGATGATGGCGCTGATCGCGACGATCATCGGCGGCGTGTTCGAGCGTTTTCCAAGGCTCCGGATCGCCTACCTTGAATCGGGCATCGGCTGGGTGCCTTATATGATGGACCGCCTCGATGAAGAGGTGGAGAAGCGCGGCGCCGACGAAGCTTGCTATTTGACCAAGCTTCCCAGCGAGTATGTCACCGGCGGGCGGATCTTTTTCGGCATCGAGTGCGGCGAGAAGACGATTCCCGACGCGGTTCGTTGGGGCCTCGATGATACGCTGCTTTATTCCTCGGATTATCCGCACTGGGACGGCGATTGGCCGCACACGGTCAAGACCGTGCGTGATCGCGAAGACCTTCCGGATGAGACCAAGCAGAAGATGCTGCACGATAACGTGGCGCGGTTTTATCAACTTGCAGATGCGGGATGAGCCGGCGAGTTTGAGTCAATGCGCCGTTCCGCTCGGAATCGGCTCAAGGCAAGGAAGATCGGCTGC
>Ga0209640_10000084_pt1 | contig 56740 bp, 43 predicted proteins | sample RifCSP10_1_FD_184018 | JGI IMG/M metagenome (GOLD analysis project Ga0209640, IMG submission 184018) | Soil microbial communities from Rifle, Colorado - Rifle CSP2_sed 10_1 (SPAdes) (version 2) | ecosystem: Environmental > Terrestrial > Deep subsurface > Rock core/Sediment | place: Rifle...
GGCTTCCGCCAGCCCCAGCCGTCTCTGATCAAAGGTAACAGTTCAGGCCTCTTGTACTTCCTGATGTAATTCGGTACGCTCTGGCACAGCGAAGCCAGCGCGGCGGACTCGCAAGCGGCGTTCGACAGATCCACGCGCGCAGGAGGTGGAGCGGCTGCGGCGCGAGAACGAGCGGCTGCGGCAGGAGCTTGAGCTCCGCCCGTCTCCTGTGCCGGATCGGGATCGTGCGTGCGCCTCGGCACGCGCCTGTTATGCCAGAATCTGCGCTCAGGTACAAGAGCAAAGATGTAATCGACTCGATCTCACGCGGTAATCAAATACTTCTAATCCTCTAGATGGGCACAACAGCGATGTGGCAGTACGTCGCCAAAGTCGCTGTGACGGCGTTCGTCGTCGTCGCGGTGGCTGATCTCAGCAAGCGCAGTTCCTTCTGGGGCGCCGTTTTGGTGTCCTTGCCACTCACATCACTGCTGGCGTTCGTGTGGCTGTACTTGGACAGTGGAAGCAGCGAGGCCGTGGCAAGGCTGTCAGGTAGCATCTTTTGGCTTGTGCTGCCTTCTCTCCCGCTTTTTCTCGTTCTTCCCGTAACTCCTGCGGTCTGGCTGGACGTTTTGGCCAAGCTTGGGCGTCGCGTGCGTCGTCACCATCGCGGCGTACTTCGCCATCGTGGCGGTCCTGGAGCGTTTCCATGTGAGGCTGTAGCGTGATGGCCGGCGAGCCCCCCCTCCGATGCAGCTTTCGCGGGCGGTGCGCAGTAATGCCGAGGTCGAGGAGGGTTGAACGCGTCAGAACCGGTAGGTGTAAAGAACCTTCGACGCGAGACGGTTGTCGAGTGTCGAGAAGCGGTCGAACAATGGGTCGTCCTGCCAGTTGTGCGTGTACACGACGTACAGATCGCTACCAGGCGTCATGATCCAGCGGAAGCGTGACTGCCAGCCGAGGACGCTGCTTTGCGAGTCGTACTGGATGGTGTTCGTGACCGCGATAAACGGGGACAAATGCGTCTCGCCGGCGATCCGGTACAGGCGCGTTGTGAAGTGACCCTCGGACAGCTTGACGCCGTTCCACTGCCCTGTCAGGAAGAAGAACAACCCGGGACGGGCGTGCACCGCGACGCCGACCTGCTGCTCGGTCCTCGTACCTGAATAGAACTGTCCAACCTCGATCGATGAGTTGACAGCCAGCCTGCGCCTGTTCGCGGTCGATACGAACAGCCGGTATCGATGAAAGGTATAGACCGCCCCGAGGGGAAGCGTGATCTCTCGCGTGATAGCGAAGGGCGTATCGAGGCGCTCGTAGCGGCGGAAGAACGTCAGCCTGAAATTGTCCTGCGAGTGAAATTGCACCTGGGCCGGCTGCACGATGATGTTCCGCTTGAGCAGGCCGTTATTCAGATCCGTGAGGGTGTCCACTCTACCGCCGACCGTCACCTGCCGGACGTACCGATGGTTGGCGGGACGCGGACCGAACTCCACCGCCTGACTGTACTGGCGGTAGGCGCGGCGCGAGACGAAGCCGATGGCCGAGTCGAAGTTCTCTTGTACCTCCGTCGCGTCGACTCGTGCGTTCCACAGGTCGTTCGGGTACAGCAGAGAGGCGCCGAACGCGCTATTCCCGCCCGACGAGCCGGGCTGATTGTTGTACAGGAACCACCCGCTGCCCTCGAGGTTCTGGTCGCGAAGGAACGTGGATGTCGCGAGCCGCGCATCGAGTCCCACCATATGGGTGGTGCCGGCGTCGGCCAGCCGCGGGTCGCGGCGCGTGTACAGGCCGCCGATATAGGACTGCTGCAACACGCGGCGCTTCACCCGGGCGACCGTGAAGTCCTCGCTGGCGAAGCCGTTCTCCTCCCCGGTCCGCACGTGCAGCAGCCCGACGTCCTGCGCACCGATCTGGCCGGTCACCTTGGTGCCGAAGTCGATCTTCTGCGGCGTGGCCTCGGCGCTCAAGCCGATGCGTCGGCTGAAGAACGGAATGAGGCGCTCCTCGTTACCCCGTTCCACAGGGCCGTACATGTTGCCGCCGCCGCCGCTGTCGCCGGCGAAATCGAAGAATGTGGCCCCGTCGAGGAAGAAGTCGCGCTGCTCGGGGAAGAACAGGGAGTAGCGCGTGAGGTTGACCTGCCGCTGGTCGACCTCGGTCTGCGCGAAGTCGGTGTTGACGGTGAAGTTGGTGCGCAGCAGCGGCGTCGGGTTGTAGAAGAGATCGAGCCCCGCGCTTGCGTCGGTGGTCATCGCCGGTTGGCCTCGGCCGGGTGAAGCCAGCGACGAGACGAGGCCGTACGGCTTGATGTCGAGCCCGTGCCCCTGCGTCATGTCGCGGAGGCCGGTAAGCACCCCGGCGTTGGTCATGCGCCGCAGCCCCTGGTTGCGCGCCCACCCGATCCAGATCGACTGCTCGCTCTTGCGGGAGACGACGCGCTGGAAGTTGATGCCCCAGACGTCGTTGTCCGGGTTGAAGTTGAGCGTACGGAACGGGATCTCGATCTCCAGCGTCCAGCCGATCTCGTTGCGCCGCACTCGCGCGTTCCAGATGCCGTCCTACTCACGATTGTCGCCGTTCAGGCCCATCAGTGCGTCGGCCATCAGGCCGGATGGGTTCATCTCGAACAGATACCCGGTCCGCCCGTCGAGGAACGTGTCGATCGTCCACATGAAGCTGTCGTCGGAGAAGAGCCGCTCGTCGCGTCGGAGCTGCCACCCGATCCACCGGTGGGGCTCGGAGTCGAAGCACGTGACCCCGAGGTACAGCGTGTCGCGATCGAAGGCGATGCGCACCGCCGTCCCCTCGGTGGCGGGCGTGCCGTTGGCCGGGTCGACCTGGATGAAATCGGCAGCAGGGACGGCCCTCGACCAGAACGGCTCATCGAGACGGCCGTCGAGCGTGATCGCCTCGCTGCCAAGGAGGCGGACTGCCGTGACGGTACGCCGGCCGCCGTTGTCCTGCCCTCCCTGGCCGCTCGCTGGCACCAACTGGCTACTCACAGCTGGGGTCGGCGGCGCAGCCTGATCGGCGTGGGCGAGCGCGGTCGATGCGTATGCGGACAGCACAACGGAGAGCACCGAGAGTCCTTTGCCGCGCCTTCGAAGCATGCTCATCGTCTAATGGTCCTGACGTGCAAGAGGCTCATCTACGGCGCTGGCGGCCCCGCTACTGGCAGGCAGCGCACGTCCCGGCACCGCGTCTGCCCGGCACCGCGTCATCCTAACGCAGGGCCGGAGAGGCCGAGACCCGAAAACGAGCCGGCACGGTATTAAGGGTCTGAACGGCGCCGTTCAGGAAACATGTCCGTGGAAAATCCTGTGGATCCGAGGGGTGACCGGTTACCGACTCGATAATGGTGGGATGCACTCGACGAGGAAGGCGAGCGGCTCGCCGGCACGGCACAAGCCGGGCCGATAGAACGTAATCAGTCTTCCGCAGACGATCACTCCTATCCAGCAGATCAACGACGTCGCCCCAAACAGTTTCACGCTTCGCGGTGCCTCGACACCAGGAGCCAGGAGGCGGAGGCGTCGGAATACGGTCGCATAAAACACCAAGACGTTCACGCCCGCGATCGCGACCAGCAACAGTTTGAATTGGAACGCCGGGTTGTATACGTACTGGTTCGGCTCTGTCATGAGAAACATCGATCCGCTGGTCGCGTTGATGACAAACCCAAGCACGGCAAACGGGACGAGACGATGGAGCTCGGCAATCGAAACGCGCTTCAGCAACCCAAGCAGGCGCAGATCCCACACCACGATCGTCCCGAACAACAGTGTCAATCCAATGAAATGGATGCTTTCAACGGCCGGCCATGCCCAGTCACTCCGCATGAAAGCGGCCACGATAGTGGCGCTCGCGAGCTTCCTGTGTAGCCAGATTTGAAAGCCACCCATCCTGCGCTCCGAAACGGTTCACGGCATCCACGGCCGCGGGACAGGCCTGGAATCAACCATCAGACGAATATACGTATAGGCAAGGAATCGTCCGGCGGTGATCGCGCCGGCCCAACACACGAGCGAGGCGATGGCGAGCGGCTTGATGGACCGACGTTGCAGGATCGCGGGCGCGGTTTCGTCGGCCGGCCAGAATCGGCGAACGGATCGCAGAATCAGGAGCGCGACCGCGATCAAGGCAAGCTTGATGTAAAAGACGGGGTTCGTCAGCGCCTTGGTGGGATACGCGGCCAGGAGCGCAAGTCCCGAAAGCACGTTCAGCCAAAGCCCGAGCCACAGGAATGGCCAGAGACGCCTGAATTCCGCGAGTGGAACCCGCGCCGCAAACCCAAGCATCCGCAGGTCGAGCGCAACGTTGATGCCGGCAAGGAGTCCCAAACCGATCGTGTGAACCGCCAGAATGATCGGAAAGGAGAAAAGCGACGGCGACTCACGCATCCAGACGCTGAACGATGTCGATTCGAGCCACGCGAAAAAGGGATCAAACATGCACAGGATTTTGGCGGATCATACCCCCTCGAACGGTTGCCGAATCGTGTCTAGACAACGTCGATCCTGAAGGGTTCGCATTATGTTCGACCCATTCGTCAGCCACTGCGCGCTCACGACCGCAGGCTCTCTCGTGGGGTCTGGCGTTGCGCGACGTTGCGGCCTTCCCGCATCTCGATGACGCGATCTGCGAGGACCGATGCGTCCTCCCGGTCGTGTGTGACGTAGATCGATGTGAGATGCAGCACGCGCTGAAGCCGGTCGACCTCTTCGCGCAGGACAACGCGCAGATCCGGGTCGAGACTCGAGAATGGTTCGTCCAGCAGGAGCAGCCGCGGCTGTCCAACCAGCGCACGAGCCAGTGCTGCGCGCTGTTGCTCGCCGCCGGACAGCTCATGGGGATGCCGATCGGCCAGCAGCTCGATCCGCACCAGCGCCAGGATCTCGCGGGCTCGTTCCGCGCGTGCGTCCTGCGGAACCGCGGCGGACGCCATGACGAACTCCAGGTTCCCTCGTACGGTCAGGTGAGGCCAGAGCGCCAGGTCCTGGAATACGTAGCCCAGCTGCCGCTCGTACGGCGGGACGAGATTCCGTCCCGCACGGGCGACCGTACGTCCATCGAGCCAGATCTCGCCTGCGTCCGGCCGCTCCAGTCCTGCGATCAGCCGCAGCACGGTCGTCTTTCCGCACCCGCTCGGGCCAAGAATGACGACGCTTTCCCCGGCGTGCACGTCAAGCGAGACGCCGTCGACAGCGGCGCGCGGCCCGTATCGCTTGGTCACGCCCGCAAGGCGTAGCAACGGCAACGTCATTGCCTTCGCCACGCAGTGGTCGCCAGGACGAGGACCGCGAGGGGCGAGAGGACAACCAGCGCCTGCAGGAGCGCGAGCGCGGCGATCTGGGCCGGTGCCGTATTCGCAATGATCGTGTAGATGCGGATGGGAAGGGTAGCTTCACCCGGAGGTGCCACGAGGACACTGGCGCCCAGCTCCCCGAACGCCAGGATGAAGACGACAATCCACGTAGCGAGCAGCGTGAGCCTGATCTGCGGGAGCACGATTCGGATCATCGTGCGCCACCAGCCCGCGCCTCCGACCGCCGCGGCTTCTTCGTGGGACGTCGGCACGTACCGGATGCCTGCGGCCAGCGCCAGCGCGGCGACGGGCAGGAATCGTGCGACGTAGGCCAACAACAACATCCCGTCCGTGCCGTAGAGGCGACCGAAGACCCCGGCACGGTTCCACACGCCGATCAGGCCAACCCCGACGACCGTACTGGGTACCGCAAAAAGCACAACGAAGAGCACGTCGGCCACGACCCCGAGTCGGTGCGGGGCGCGGGCGCGCGCGTACCCGAGCCATACGGCAAGCAGCGTCACGATCGTTGCCCCGAGCGCTGCAAGGACCAGACTGTTGCGAATCGCTTCCCGGGAGCCCGCGACCACTGCGGCGACCGATGGGACCGCCAGCGCTTCCCGGGCCAGCACGGCCAGCGGAATCACCAAAGCGATACCCAGCACACAGGCTGCGGCGGCGTTCGTCCCGAGCGTCCACCCCTCGAACGCAAGCGGCTGCGCGCCCGACAGTGCGCGCCGCGTCGCGACCAGCCGTTCGCCGACCAGCAGCGCGGCGACGGCCGCAACGATGATCGAGAGGCCGAGCAACGGCAGCGTCAGGACGGTCGCGCGACCGAAATCGTACAGCGCCGCAAAGGCCGTGAAGACCTCCGTCGTAAATACCCGCACGCGCAGCAGGCCCGGGACGCCGAACTCGGATACCGCGAGCACGAAGATGACGAGCGCCGCGGCAGCAACGGCCGGGGCCACGAGCGGCAGCGTGATGTGCCGCAGGACGCGACCGGGTGGGGCAATCACGAGCGCCGCTTCCTCGAGGCGCGGTTCAATCCGGCGCGCGGCGACCTCGGTCGCCAGCATCGACAGAGGATAGAAGACGAGGCTCAGCACCAGGATGGCCCCGGACAGACTGTAGGTCCATTCTGACAGGAGATCGCGGCCCGTCACCGACGCCACGAAACCCGCCGAACCTGCCGTGTATACCCACGCAAGACCGGTCACGTACGGTGGCAACAGCACTGGTGCGGCGAGGGCGATGCGGAGACCTGGCTTGAAGGGGACAGCCACGCGGGCAAGCGTCAGGCCCAACGGTGCGCCGATGAGCGTCGCCAGGAGTGCGGTCCCGATGCCGAGCGCTGTCGTGTTGTACAGGAGCGCCAGTTGTCGGGCATCGAGCAGCAACGCTGCGTAAGCATCGCTGCTGGCTCCCGCCTGCACGAGCATGTAGGCCAGCGGCAGGCCGCAGACGATCACAGACACGACCACCGCGAGTCCGACAATCACGGTTCGGCTCGAGCGCAGTCCCCATATGGTCATGGCGGCGAGCGACCGACGTCGGTTGTGGCCCCCGAATCGCGATACGCCGCTACAATCCGAGGATGGAGGCCGCGCGTAGAGTCACCTCCTCGACTCGCGCCGCCGCCTTCGTGTAGTCCAGGGTCATCGGGCGGAAGCTGTCGATGGCCGGAATGTTCTTGGGCCCTGGAGTGCCCGCGTGCAGCGGAATCTGTACCGCGTCGGACGCGGCGAGCATCCGCTCCACGTCGGGTGAGAGCAGATAATCGATCAACGCGCGCCCTTCGTCCGGGCGTGCGGCATTCGCGATCAGTGACACCATATTCGGCATCACGGGCACGCCGGCGCCATCCTGGTCTGGCAGGATCATGGCAACAGGCTGGCCGTTCTCAATGGCCACATTGACATCGTCGGTGTCGGTAAGGCCCACGAGCACTTCACCGCGTACTACAAGATCGCGGACCGTCGAGTTGCTGTCGACTACGCGAACCTGATTCGCCCTGAGCCGTCGCAGGAAGTCGTCCATCTTCGTGTCGCCAACATGGGCGTACAGCGCAGCCACGTGGAACGATGTCGAGCCAAACCGCGGATCCGCAATGGCGGCGCTCCCTTTCCAGCGGGGCTCGGCCAGGTCGAACACGGATCGCGGCGCCTCCACTGGCTTGACGAGTTTGGTGTTATACGCAATCACGCGTATGCGCGCCGAGAAGCCGGTCCAGTAGCCATCCGGATCCACGAGCGCGTCAGGGATGCCGTTCGCGCTCGGGGAGCGGTACTCTGCCAGCACGTCGCGTGATTTCAGCACGAGCGTCCGAACCGGCTCGTTCGACCAGAACACGTCCGCCTGGGGACGGTTCTTCTCTGCGAGCAGTCGGTTGGCGAGGCCCGTGGATTTGGTTTCTTCCGTGTCGTACACCGCGTTCACGCGGACCCCCGATCGCCGTTCGTACTCCTGCAGTACAGGCTCGGAGAAGACACGGTCCGTGGACACGTAGATCGTGACCGTGCGCTCCGCGTTCTCCGCCGGTCCAGGAGACCCGCACGCCGCGGCGAGCATCATAACCACCCCCGCGGTGAGCAGACTCACGTTTCTGATTCTCGTCATAGTTCTTCTCCGCATCGGCCCCCGTGGCCGCGACCGGTACGTTGTCGCGTCGTCACTTCTTACTGGCCAAAGACCAGCACTCGAAAGGTATCGGGTACGTATCGGATGTCGTTGCCCCCGCGACCCATCTCAGTGCTTTGGTCGGCAAACGGCACAAATATCCTGTGCGTCTTCTCGTCAAGGGCGATGGCCCTCGCTCCGGCCCCAATCTTCACGGTTTCCACCACGCTGTACTTGTCGGCAGATTCCTGCTGGATGACTGTGACGATCCCCTCACCGCTGGTCCCCTCGCCGTTGGAGCTGAATAGGAGGCGGGTTTGCGGATCGAAGGCGGCAGCGACACCTCTGCCTTGGCCGGTTGGCACCTTGGCAATCAGACGCCCGTTATTCGCGTCCAAGACCACCATCAGGCGATTCGAGCATCCAACGAACAGCCGCCCGTTCTTCTGGTCGATTGCCATGGACGTGGGGCGCTCGCAGGGCCCCGGCTTCCATAGTTCTCCGGCGGCCAGCTTCAGGGAATCGATCGGCAAGATAGCCTCTTTCTCCCAGAGGCTGACAAACACGTGGCCCTTCGCATCCGATACAGCGAATTCCGGTCTCGACTGCAGTGTGTCGATCGTACCGGCCACCGTGCCCTCCTTCGCGTCAATAGCCGTCACGTTGTAGCCGCGACGATTCAACGTGAAAAGACGCTTCGTCGCAGGGTCATACACGCTCTGAGTCGCGGCCGCACCGGTGACTTTCACCTCTCCAATGGTTTCGAGCCTCTTCAGATCGAAGATCGTTACAGCCTGGGCTCTGTTCACAAAGCCGCGCCCGAACTCTGGAGTGACGGCAATCGCCCGGGCGCCGGGCGTCTTGGCAATCCTTCCCACCAGCTTCCCGGAATCCACATCGATCACTTCGACCTGCTCGTTGTGCGTCACATAGAGCCGCCGGCCGACAGGGTCCACCGTGACAAGAGCACCGAACACTCCGGCGCCGCCCACGGGGATTGTCTGTAACAGATGGTAGCCACCAGCCGCTGATATGGCGGTTGCGCCAGCCGCCACGATCACAGCCAAGCGAGCTGAAAGAGTATTCATGGCTTTTCCCCTTTCCGTTGAAGGCAGGATCGAGCGCCGGAGGTCGCCTTTCGGCCTCGTCGCCGATCCGTCTCCACTACTTGAACTCAAAATTGTCGAAATAGGTGACGCTGTCCGCCTTCGTCCACAGCCCCACTTTGCCAGCCTCCGTGAAAGTCTTGTCATCCACATCGAAGAGCTTGGCGCCGTTGAGGTACACAGTGAAGAAAGAACCCTTGAACGTGATCCGCAGGGTGCTCCACGCCCCGGAGGGAACTCTGTGGGGAACCCCATAGGTGTTGGAAGGCTCGCCCACGGGCGGCAGCGGAATGCGCTCGCCTTTCTCGAGCTTGTACAGCACGACGTTGTCCTCCAGCGCGTTGGCCCTGGCGACGTAATAGGTGTTCGGATCCTTGTAGCGCCAGACCAGGCCGGCGGCAGAGTCCACCTTCCCGGCGATCGGCTTGAACGCGACGCTGACCTCACCATCTCGCAGGTTGGAGTGGTCATAAATCAACAGTGGAAATCGGCCGTCCGTCGGATCGTTTGACGTCTGTCCCACAACCTTGAGCTGCTTGCTGGGGGCCGTCTTGTCCGCAACGATCTCCCATTTCGGTGCGCCGCCCTGGTGAGTCATGGCCACTGACCACCCTCGCGGGACAGTGCCAGGTGCATCCGAACCAAAGTTGATCGTCTGCGCACTCAACGCGACCACGGGGAACAACAGCATCAGAAGCACGTTCTTCATAGATCACCTCCTTGTGCGCCGGGCCGAGCCCGCAAAGCACAGCAGACCGCTCGCCCGATCACGTCCCCTCCGTCGAATGCCACTCCGCGTCGCCCTACTTGGTCACGACGGTCAGGTCGTCGAATTACGTCACCGAGACACCGACTCACGCCCCGTTTTACCTCCCAGCGTTCAGAACACAGTCGTCGCCTTCAGAAACAGCGTGTCGCCCTGCGTAGACCGCTGGCCAAACGCCGCGGTACCCCGCTGGTAGGCGAGTTGAATCGTCCCAAAGGGGGGCAGATACCGGTACACGAATACAAGCTGGGCGTTCTTCCGATCGATGGCGGAGTTCGTCTGAAAGAACAGCCGCAGGAACAGGTCCTTCGTGAAAAACTGGTCGGTTCGAAGCACGTGAATCCACGTCCCCAGTCCTTCGGGATCGGGGTCGAGCACGAGGCGTTCCAGCGAATACTCAGCCGAGAGTGCGGACGTGGCCTTGTGGCGCGCGGATGCCGTCCATAGCACGAAATCGGCGTCGAAGTTGCGGCCGAACTCGATGCCGGTCCGGACCGATTCGTACTCGCGCGTGTTGTAGCCGACCTCGACGCCTACCTGACGGTTGCGAAAATCCTTCTCGAACAGTTTGAATTCCTCGCTCCAGGACACGTTCGTGCTGACACGATTCCGGAACTCGACGTTGAGGGATTCGTCTACCTTCCAACTCCTCCGTGTGCCGGTCTGTCCCCAGTAGATGTTGTAGTTCGAGTTGTACCTGATCTGCTCGAACGTCCCATTTCGGATCCAGAAGGTCTTGCTCGCCGCCGAATCGATTTCTCGGCGATCGTCATCCGCGAAGAGCCCGACCGCGTTCAGATTGTCGGCGACACGGTCGCCGACATGTCCGTAGCGGACGTGGAAATGCCCGGTGGGCGAATCGTACGACGGCCGGACGAAGAACGCCTCGGCACCTCGGCCGAAGCGCCCGTAGCTCCTGACGACCTGCGCCGTCATCCCGAACGTTCGGCTGAAGAAGAGGTTGGCATCGGCGCTGATGCTCCCTTCGTCGACGCCGTCGAAACGCCGGTTCGCCCCCATGATCGCGATGGTCGATCGGCCGGAGATGTCGCGCTGCGCGCGCGCGACGCTGTAGCTGGTTCCCCGATCCGTGCCAGGCATGTCACCCTGGGCCGAAATGAACGCCATCGTCCACGGCCCCTGCTTGCCGAGCAGCTTGCCCCCGCCCGTGATATCCGCAATCCGGCGTGAGTAGAACGTGCGAAACCGCTGGTTGAACTGCTCCTGGCCTTCGAGGAAGAACTGCCGCTTCTCCCGAAGCGATACCTCGAAGCGTGTCAGGTTGACCTGCTCCTGGTCGGCCTCGATGGTGGCAAAGTCAGGGAACAGCGTGCCGTAGATCGCGGTCGTGGGCGTCAAGGCGTAACGGGCGTCGACGCCTGCTTCCCTGTGAGGCGACGCCCCGTCCTGTACTCGCGTAAGGCCATATGGCACCACCTGGATCCGATCCAGCGGCGGTGGCACATTCAAGCCCAGCACGCGACCAGCCTGCGAGACTCGCCACTGGCTGTCGAGCGGGCCGGTCCAGAAGCTCAGCTCCAGCGTGCGGCGGCGACTGCGTCCGAAATTGATGCCCCACGTTCGATTCTCCCCAGCGGCGTATCGAATCGACGACAGCGGGATGCTGAACTCAGCCGACCACCCGTACTCGGTCCGGCGTGCCGCCGATTGCCACGGGGCGTCCCAGCTCGCGTCTGAGCTCCTCCCGTCGTCGGCGATTCGGCCGTCGGCCTGAGTACCGAGCGCATTGGTGATGAAGTAGTAGCCGGAGCGGCGATCGAACGTGGTGTCGATCACGACGGCAACGGCGTCGTCGCGGAACAGATCGGCGTCGCGCTGCGTGAGCTGGGCGGTGATCGCTTCGGCATCCCACGCACGGAAAGCTACGTACAGGTGACCGGCGTCGTGCAGCATCAGGGCTTCGGTGCGGACATCAGACCGATCACCACGTTGCGGCTCGTACTGAATGAAGCTTGTTACCACCGCGGTGCCAGTCCACTCGTCCTCGCCGACGAGGCCGTCGATGACCGGGGGCTTCGTGATGTGCACGGCTGCGATATCGAACGGCGGCGCTGGCGGCGGGGCGACCGACTGAGCGCCTGCCGTGCCGTTCATGAACAATGTGCCGGCGATGACGGCTGCGACGGCCTCGCAGGCGTGGCGCGGCCTTGCTCTACAACCGACAGGCATGGGACGGTCACCAGCGGAGCGCGCCGGCCGCAGGTGACGGCCTTTGCTCGCGTGAGACGCAATAGAACATGATCGTGACAAGAAGGGCGACGACGGCCATGACCTGAAACATGCGCACATATCCGACGCCAGCGACGAGGAACCCAGCGGCGATCGGTCCGAGCGCATCGCCGACGTCGTAGATCGTTCCAAACACGCCATGCGCCGCCCCGTACCGCGCACGCGGTGCCACATCTGTCACGTAGGCGCCGGTGGCGGCCGTTGTGACAGCGACGCCAGTGGCATAGACGAGCACGGCGGTGACCAGAGAACCAGCGGCCGCCGCAGACGCCATCATCCAGACAGCCGAACTGCAGGCGACGAGGCCGGAGACGATGACACCGCGACGACCGACGCGATCTGACGCCACACCGATGAGCGGGCGTGTCGCCAGTGTCGTCACCGTCTGCACGGCGAACAGCCACCCGATGTCAGCGGCGTTCATGCCGATGACCTCGCTCGCATAAAGCGGGAGAAAGGCATTCAGCGAGCCGTTCAACAGGAACTGCGCCGCCTGGGCGAGACTGGCGACAAGGATGCAACGCTCCTGTACGACTTCGTGGAGACCATCGGCAAACCGGCTCACCACTGACAGTTGGTCCCTTCCCCGTCTATTAGGCGCACTCGGCCACCGTGAAACGATGAGAGGTGTCGAGAGCGCAATCAGGGCAGCGAGCAGGAACGCGAGGTCAAATCGGCCTATGGCGATCAAATAGCCCGCCAGCACTGGCCCAATTGCCTGACCGGCGCCTTGAATGGTCGAATAGGTGCTGAGCCACGTCGCACGACGCTGCGAGGGCGCGATGTCAGACAGGCTGGCAGACGCAACGGGGCCGAACATCGCCGTGGCGCTGCCATGCACGACGCGCAAGGCGATGAGGAGTCCTACTCCGGACACCGCCAAGTACGTGAACGGCATGACGGCAAACACGACCGCGCCGGTGACGAGCAGTACACGCCGGCCAAGGACGTCGGACCACGCGCCGGCGGGCAACTTGATGGCAACACCCGTCAACGTCGACGCACCGACGATCACGCCGACCAGCCGTGGGTCTGCGCCAAGCTGCCGCGCAAAGAGCGGGAGCAACGGCGAGCGGCACATCGCGTAGCTGCAGTACGCAAGGAATCCCGCCGCACACAACCGAATCAGCTCCCGTCGTGCGCTGACGCTCGGGGCTGGTTCGGTTGTGACGACTGGCGGTTGCATTACCTACCGCCGGTTGTGCGACCTGGGGGATTTGCTACGCCGGCCGGCAACCGGCCGCGGCCCGGCGCGCCGCGCGGCCCGTTCAAATGCCCGGTATAGCGCATCGAACATCGTCATGCCGGTATCGAGCAGCGTGTGATCATCCGCATACAGCGCCTGCATGCCTTCTACAAGCGCGCCAACCGTGCTCGTCTCCGGTGCGCCAAACCGCGCGTCCTTCAGATCCAGGTCGTGGACGATGGCCGCCAGGCGCTCGACGGCGCTGTCGCTGAGCCCGAAGGTGTGCGCCAGCGTTTCGAAGGTGCACCACTCTCCGCGGTGTGTGAATTCCACGCCGAACATGTCGAACGGGACGGCGTCACCCGCAGACGGCGGCTGATCGACAAAGCTGAAGCGGGCCTGCGGGTCAATGAAGCGTTTGATCAGCCATGCGCTGCCCATGCGATCGATGCCGGGACGAGGCCTCGTCACCCACATACGCGCGCGGAACGAGTCACGCGTGGCGCGCTTCGGCGAAGCGGCAGCGTCCGCGGATTTATCCCCGGACAGCATCCGCTCCAGGTCAGAGACGAGCGTGACAACCCGGTCACGGCCGGCACTCCCGAAAAAATCGATGGCTTCGACCGCCGCCAGGCGCTGTCGAAACGTCTCTATGATTCGGCTGGCAGCCCGAGGCGAACGCCGTGGCGCGCGTGTGCGTCTTGCCGCCGTCAGCGCGTGTTCGACGGCACGCGAGAGCGTGGTGTAGTCACTCTCACGCGCCCGGCGGAACTCCTCGCTCAATTCGTCGCTCGACCAGGTATCCACCGTGTCCGCCGCAAAGACGCTGGCCTGTCCTCCAGCCGCCTCGATTTCGGTCTTCAGCCACTCGAAATCTTCGCGCGCGGACGGGGAGTCCGGGAGCACATAGACGGCCTGCTTGACGGCAACCGCGCCGAGCCGTTGAAGGCGGCGCCACGTCCGCACGCGGAGATTCGACGGCTTTGCCGGCAGTTGATGAACGAGGAGCAGCCATCGACGTCTGCCTGCAGCCCCGGCTGGCTGCACCGATCCAGCGGTGACTGCAGCAGCGGGCCCTCCCGCCGGTTGTGCCGGTGGCCCTTTTGTCGTCATCGACCCGGCGACGACGTGTGACCCGTCTGATCCACTGCCGCGCGAACCGCTGTGGCGAGCCGTTGCGCTGGTCCTCTGCCCCAGTAGTGCAGGAAGTAGACGGTGGGCTCTGTGCCCGTCATGTGATGGTGAATTGCCACGATCTCGATCCCATTGGATCGAAGCGCCTTCAGCACCGGCGTCACTTCCTCTGCGCGCATGGCCACGTCACCGGCGACCACCGCATCCGCATCGCTGCCGTAGAAGGCCGCCCAGGTGTTGAGGCCCATGCGAGCATTGATCGTCGCGCCCATGTCTTTGAGTGGGATGTCCGGACGGCCGATGGTGATCTTATAGACGACGCCGCTCTGCTCGCCTTCGTACCCGACAATCTTCGCGAGCCGCACGACGTCAAGCTTGCCGTCGATCGGCTTGCCCGACGCCGCGGTGATGGACCCGTGTGAAGGTGTCTTGCCAATGAGGGCCAGAGCGGGCGCGATCCGCGTTGCAATGTCCCCCGATGTCCCATGACCATGCACGTGCATGTAGAAGATGCGCGGCGTTTCGTAGAAAAAGTGGTTGTGAAGTGCCGTCACGTTGAGGCCGTTGTCGAGCACCGCTGACATCACGGGATTGACTTCTTCCTCGGTCAGCACGAGGTCGCCCATCATGACCTCGCCGTGATCGCCCTTCGTGAGCGCGATCCAACCCCCGAACCCGAATGGCGTCGGCGTCGCTACGCCGTCGACGCTCACGTTCACATCATTCCGCGGGATATTGACCCTGAGCACGCCGTCTTTGTAGTCCCCCTGGCGTGCGAGCGTCTTCAGCACCGCGGCGTACTCCGCCGGCATCTCCTGCGCAAGCACCGGTTGAGCCAGAACGACCGAGGCAAGCAGAATCAGGAAAGTACGCATGCGGCATGTATACCACAACACGTGTTGCATAGGCACTGTTACGGATGGGATACTGTCTGTCCACCGCAGCCGGAAACGAATCAGCCGCTCGGAAGCCGGGCGACGTTCGGTGACGACGTGTCGGGGGCACTTCGGACCGATTGACGAGCGCTTCATGAGAACTGTTGCATCGCCATGGGCGGGTGGCGGAATGATGCGGGTATGGACGACTGTGGGAGTGACGCTCGCCGCCCTGCTGCCGGCCGCGCCCGCCGCTGCCCAGGCGCAGGAGGACCGGCCTTGCACGATCCTCTGCGCCCCGGAGCTGAAGATCGAGCCGACCTGGACGATCGAGCACCTTGCTTCCAGGCACCGGATCGAGAGCAACGGGCAGGTGGAGCGCGCCGTGCGTGAGACCGTGTTCGAGCTGATCTTCGCGCTCGACGTGCCCACCACCATCCCGCGCGTGGGTTTCACGCTCGAGGCCATCTTCGTCCCGTTCGGCGGAATCGTGGTCCATCCGTTCACCGGCGCCCCGGCCAGCCAGGTGGGCCGAGAGGAAATTCGCGACAACGGCATCGAGATCGAGGCGGAAGTGAACTTCGATCTGTTCGACACCGACCGGACGGGCGGCTGGGTCTCGTCGCACGTTGATGTCGTGGACAAGTTCAGCCCCGGCGAGACGCCGCGTGCCGGAAGCGTCTACACTCACAAGCTCAACTTCGAGTGGGACACGGCGTTCCACGTGTTCAACCGGTTACCAAGTGGTAACTGGCTGCGCAACGTGGAGTTCGAAGTGTCGCTGGACTACGTAGCCACTGGCCTCCCGAAAGCGGGAGATCGCATTGGTGATGAACGGTTCCTGGATCGCGCAAGTCCGTGGTCGCTGTCGTTCGTGACCGTGATTCCGCTTGCGCCGTTGAATCCCTGAAACGGTGGAGTCGATTGTGACGCCTCATTCCAGAACGCGGAGCTGACATGCCGCAGACGAGCGTGACGAGATATTTCTGGCTTGCGGTTTCAGTGCTGACTGCGACCTTGCTCGTGCAGGTGATCCTTCGAGCCAGCGTCGCCAATCAGGTCGGCCCATCCACCGCTCGAGCCGGTCAGTTCACTGGTCAGGCGTTGGGCGCTTCCGGCGCTCTGGCCGGCGGCGGCGCGCCCAGCAACCCCGGCCATCCTGTCGTCGGCGCAACCGTCCATCTCGTCCCGGTCACGGCCATCGACGTCACCACGCGCATGACCGCCAGTGCGATCTACGCACGGCCGTACCCGGCGGAGGCCTACGATGAGCCGCTCGAAGACGCGATTCGACTGCGGGGAACGGGATTCCCGCAAGCCACCACGGATGCTCGAGGCACTTTCCTCATTTCGAACGTGCCCAATGGCAGGTTCTTCATTCACGTGACACCCGGCCCGAACGATACCGAACACCTGCCCGGCGGGGACCAGAGCAGACGGAGCTACTCCGCCGAGCAGTTGCGCGGTCAATCGATGACGATCAAGGTGTCGAGCAGCCCCTCCGCGGCTGCCCGGTATACCGGCAGTTCGACCTGCCTTTCCTGCCACAAGGACAAGGAGCACTGGAACCAGACCGCGCACAAGCTCGGATGGACAGTGCCAGAGGCTCCGGGGCGGATGCAGGATTTTTCGAGACATCCGGACTACTTCGACGCGCTCGCGTACTTCCCCGAGGTCGACACCTACGCACGCGGAACGCGCCTCGAAATCGGCGACTACGACGCGGGAAGGGGCGACGACAAGTTCAAGCTGCGTGCCTTCGGCGATGCTCGGCTGCCAATCGAGGCGATCTATGCCGACGTCTATTTGTGGAGGAATGCCGCCAACCGCAAGTACTTCATCACGATGGTGAATCGGCTGAACCCTCAGGACTCCAACAGCCCGGCGCACCTGGAGATAAGACTGCTCTACGGCGGAGCAGTCCACGACCAGCGCTACATCGTCTCGGTTCCGCCGGGACTGGGAGATCGTCAGGGATGGTACACCGTGTTGCGGTACAACATGACCGGGCGCGACAACCGGTTGCACCGAGAGCGCCGCGCCTGGCAGGACTACAAGTTCTACATGTGGTGGTCGTCTGGCGGAGACTCGAAATACGGCACATCCGACGACGTGCTGACGGCTCCGCCGATCAACAACAACGCCGTGCAGACCATGTGCGCCGGCTGTCATTTGACAGGCTGGGAGCGATATCAAGACAAGGCAACAGGCCAGTTTCTCGTGCGGGCCGTCAACGATCCTGGCGGCGAGATGAACATCGACGATGATCCGGAACCCGACGAGATCAACATCGGCTGCGAAAGCTGTCACGGACCCGGATCCGAGCACGTGGCCAACGCCGGCCGATCCCGTTTCATTGTCAACCCCCGGTACCTGTCGGCAGAGCGGTCCAGCGTCGTCTGTGGCCGATGCCACGACCGACGGCAGGGCTACGGCGGACCGCTCGCCGGCTACACGCAGGCGGTGAGCGAGGCGGGCGATCTCGCAAGGCCCGGCATCAGCCGCAACGAGCTGATTACCACATACACCGACCCCGTGAAGAAGGGGCCCACGATACGAGGACCGGGACGAGAGGACAATATCTGGCCGGACGATGTCCACTCGAACAAGCCTCATCAGCAGTACGCGGATTTCCTGAAGTCGAAGATGTACAGGAACGACCGCCTGCTGGTCGCCTGCTCGGATTGCCACGACATGCATGGCGGCACACCATACCCGCGCTTTCTCATTCACGATCCTGGAAACTCCGCCTCCCCGTTGTGTCAGCGATGTCACACCGTGGAAGTGCTGTCTCACATGGAAACGAAGCTGAACGCCAGGATGAAAGGCCAGCAGACACGGTGCATCGACTGCCATATGCCAGGTACCGCCAATACGGGGGGCATCGCCGGTGATTTCGGCAGGATGATCAAGACGCCTCCTTATGCCAATGCGCAGGAGGAGGAGGACAACGCCTATTGGCAAAGCCCTTTGAAGTCCCATGTGTTCGACGTTCCCATGAAGACGAATGTGGCGGTTGATGGGATGCCTCCTGGCCGGGCAATGCCGATTCCGTACACGGCCGCCTGCGGCACGTGCCACGTCGTGAACGAGTTGCCGTTCAAGTAGGCGTCATGGCTGGTGGCCGACCGCCACGTGGACAGCGCGACAAGGAATCTTCAGTAGTCGAACAACCGGGTGTACTTGACGATGAAGGAGCGGCCGAGCAGCTCGTCGGCCGTGAACGGCGACGTATCGCGGCGATCGTTATAGACGAGGAAGAAGCCGGTGCCACTCCGATTCAGCAGCGCCAGGCGCACATTGGAGGAGATCGTCGACGCCTGCTTGTTGTACTGAATCAGTCCTTGCAAACTGGCCAGACTCGTAAACGCGTAGCTAACCTTCACCGGCATGAGGTCGTTCCTGAACGTGCCGCCCGGCAGCGTAATATCGTCGCGGTTCCAGCCAATCTCCGACAGCAGCCTCGCGCCCGCGCGGAGCCCGAGGACGAACTGCCACCCGTGGTAATCACCGTTGTAGTAGCTGCCGACGCGATGCCACAGCATCGCGCTGACCGGGGCACTGAGATTGGTGTGTCCTTCGAAGACGCCCCTCGTCCACGCGTACTCGCCAGCCGGAATGACGACCCGCCGGCCCGTGACGTCCTGATACACCGCGAACGGGACCCTCGGCCGGTCCTGCCCTGTTTCGAAGAGATACCCGAAGCGAGCGCCGGTCCGGGTCTGGATGTCGAAGAAGTGCCAGTGGCCTTGTGAGCTTTCGAGCTGGTTCTGGAAATTCGTGTAGACGCTGAAGTTGGTGTGCGGCTGAATGCGGCGGATCCAGGGCCACTGCTTCGGCTGGTAGCTGAGGTTGTAGCCGCTCTCAAGCTGTCGGTAGCCTCGTCGCCGCAAGAACCCGACCTCGGGATTGAATCGCTCGCCGACCTGCGCGTAGCCGATTCTCCCGCTCCACAACTGGTTGGCGTAGGCGTACGCCGCGCGGCCGGCGTAATCTGAGGCCCCCTTGCTGCGGGGCGACTCCGTGCGCGCCAGGAAGGCAGACACGCGCCCGTTGGTGGTCGCCTGCCAGCCGAGATCGAGGCCGTACGCACGGTTGTAGTCGTCAGCGGGCGCCCGGCTCCCCACACCCTGGCGGCCGACGAACATCGCGCCGAAGTTCGATCGCCCGACTTCCCGCTGGATGCGCACGACGGTGAAGTTGTTGGCGGGCGCCAGCGTCTCTCCCGAGCGGTCGTTCAGAGCCGCATCGGTCTGCATGTTCAGGAGCGCGACGTTGTACCCACCCAATTTCCCGCTCAGCCGTCCGCCCGCCACGATGTCGATCGGCTCGCCGCTCGCCGACAGGCCGATCCGCCGCGAGAAGAACAGGTCGACGTTCTGTGGCTGGCCCAACTGAAAGAGCTGCGCGTTCTCGAGGAAGAAGGGACGCTTCTCGGGAAAGAACAAGGGAAACCGGGTGAGATTCACCTGCTGCTCATCGGCCTCGACCTGAGCGAAGTCGGTGTTGACCGTCAGATCGAGCGTGAGATCGGCGCGCACGCCCCATTTGACGTCGAGGCCCACATCGCCGGAGCGGCGGACGGTATCGGTGCGCAGCGTCTTGTCGTCGTTGACCGCACCGGAGAGATATGGCAGCAGCCGCAGTTCGCGGCGCACCGGCAGGCTCAAGCCCTGGAGCTTGCCGGCGACCGACACCCGGTGGAGGTTGTAGCCCCGCGGCACCGCCGAGAGGAATACCTGCTCGTTCTTGCGCCGGATGTTGCGCATGGCGTTGATGCCCCATGTCCGCTCTTGCCCCGGGTTGTACCGCAGCGTCTTGAGGGGAATGGCGAACTCTGCCTCCCAGCCGCGTTCGGTCCGCTGCGTGCGCACCGTCCAGTCGGCGTCCCAGTTCACGTTGAAGCCCCCACGGCCCCCGCCCCCCTGCCCGGTCTGTCCTTCCGCCATCACCTGGCCGTCGTACTCGATGCCGAACGGATTGGTGCCGAAGACGAACGCGTTCTGGCCGTCGTTGAACGTATCGAGGAGGATCTGAATCGAGTCGGACTCATCGAGGTCGGCGTCGCGGCGGCTCTCGGTGACAACGAGATTGTCAGGCTCGGAATCGGAGCAGACGACCGCGATGTACAAATTCTGCCGATCGAGGAGGAGCCGGATCTCCGTGCGCTCTGTGGTGGGTTCGCCTTCGTTCGGCTCCTGCTGAATGAACGCGCTGAAGGGCTGCGCGGTCGACCAGATCGTGTCGTCGACCCGGCCATCGATGACCGGTCGCTCGCCATCGGCAAGACGGCCGACGGTCAACTGAGGAACTTGCAGCACCTCCTGGGCTGCGGCGACCGACCCGGGTCCGCTGATTACCGCCGCCAGGATGAGGACTGGAACGCGGATGCTGTCTTGCATCGCACCTCCCATTTCGTAACGGGCGTCATTATATTGTGAAACGCTGGTTACAAATCCGACGGCACGAGCGCAAGACCCAACGTCGGTGTCGTGCCCTCATCCTTCGCTCTGAACAGGACGAGGGGGCGGCGCGAACGGTGCGTGCCTCCTGTTGAGATCATCCGTTGCCGGAGACGTCGCGGGTTCGCTCTCACTTCGCACTGGTGCCGGTCGCGCGTACCGCAGATACATCGTCGGCACGACCACCATGTTCAAAAGCGTCGACGACATCAATCCGCAGAGAATCACTATGGCCATTGGCGTCTGAATTTCGCTGCCGGGCTTTCCTCCGCCAAACGCCAATGGAATCAGCGCCAGCCCAGCCGCCATGGCGGTCATCAGAATCGGAATAAGACGTTCGCGGGCTCCGCGTTCGACGGCTTCACGGAAATTCGTGACACCCTCCTCCTTCATCAAGTGCTGGATGTGCGAGACGAGCATGATGCCGTTGCGTGTCGCGATGCCAAAGAGCGTGATGAAGCCGATCATCGACGCCACGCTCAGCACACCACCGGCGAGGAACACCCCTGCAACGCCACCGATCAACGCCAGCGGCAGGTTCACCATGATGAGCAGCGCGTCGCGCGGCCGGCCGAAAGCGAGCACGAGCAGCATGAACACACCGACGATGACGCCCGCCCCGAGCAGCAGCAGTCGTTGCGACGCGCTCTGCTCGCTTTCGAACTGCCCCCCGTATTCCACGCGGTACCCCGGTGGCATTGGAACCGCCTGCGCCACGGCCGAGCGCATGTCTTCGACCACGCTCCCGAGGTCGCGCCCCGCGACGTTGCTCGAGATGACGATTCGGCGCTGGACGTTCTCCCGCAGGATCATGTTTGGCCCGAGTTCCCGGCGCACATCGGCAAGCACACGGATCGGCACCGGCCCGCCGTTCGGGGTATCGATGGGCAAGTCCGCGAGCCGCTCGAAGTCGGTTTGCGAGGCAGGGTCGAACTTCACGACGAGGTCGAACGCGGTCGCCCGGTCGAAAATCCGTCCGACGATGGCGCCAGCGAGGCTCGTTTCCACCGCCTCGGCCACCTCATCAGGCCGCAGGCCGTACCGCGCGATCGCCTGCCGGTTCAGCACGAAGCGCACGACGGGCACCTCCGTCTGCTGCTCGAGCGAGACGTCGACGGCACCGGGGATACCCATCATCACATCCCGCACGCGTTCTCCGAGGCGACGCAGCGTCAGGAGATCGTCGCCCACGATCTTCACGGCGATGTTAGCCCGCGTGCCCGACAGCATGTGATCGATCCGGTGGGAGATCGGCTGCCCGATTGTTACGTTGGTGCCAGGCAGGCCCGCAAAGCCGCGGCGCAGCTCCGCGAGCAGCTCGGCACGGGGGCGGCCGGTGTCGCGCAGCCCCACGTCGATTTCGGCCGCTTCCACGCCTTGTACATGCTCGTCGTATTCCGCCCGCCCGGTGCGACGAGCTGTCGCCACCACTTCCGGCTGCGCCAGGAGGATCTGTTCGACACGACCTCCGATCTCGTCGGACTTCACGAGCGACGTGCCGGGCAGGGTATTGGCCTGGATAGTCAACGTGCCTTCGTTGAACTCCGGCAGAAAGGCGGTGCCGAACTGCGTCATCGCGACGAGTGCTCCTATCAGGAGCGCGGCTGAGACCGCCATAACCAACCGGGGACGGTCGAGCACGCGCGGCAGGTCCTTGGCAAAGCGGCCTTTGAGCGTGCGCGCCAGCCAGCCTTCATGTCCCTGCAGGATCGATCTGGCGCCGGGCAGAAAGGCATAACCCAGCGCTGGCGTTACGATCATGGCCACCCCCAATGAGGCCAGCAGCGCCACGATGTAGGCCAACGCGAGCGGCGTCAATAAGCGGCCTTCGACGCCGGACAGCCCGAAAATCGGCAGGAACACGAGCACGATGATGATGGTGGCGAAGACAATCGATGTGCGGATTTCGAGGGTGGCGTCGCGAACCACGACGGCTGTGGGCGTCTGCTCGGCAGGCGGTCTGGCCGCATTTTCCCGCAGTCGACGGACCACGTTTTCGACATCGATGATCGCGTCGTCAACCAGGGCGCCGATCGCGATCGCCATGCCTCCGAGCGTCATCGTATTGATGGTCGCGTCAAAGGCGCGGAGAACGAGCACGGCTGCCGCCAGCGACAATGGCATCGCGGTCAAGGTGATGGCCGCGGCGCGGAGGTTGGCGAGGAAGAGCACGACGATCGCGACGACGAGCAGGCCGCCGTCGCGCAGGGCGTCCACGACGTTCTGGACCGCGACCTCGATGAAATCGGACTGTCGGAAGATCCGGCGGTCGATCGTCATGCCGCTCGGTAGCTCCTGCTGGAGCCGGTCGAGCTCTTGATCGAGGCGCGCAGTCAATTCGACGGTATTGGTGCCGGGCTGCTTGAGCACCCCGACGATGACTGCCGGCTTGCCGCTGCGCGACCCTTCGCCGCGCTTGAGCGCGGCGCCTTCTCGAACATCGGCCAGGTCGCGTACCAAAACACTCCGCTCGCCACGTAGCGCGACTACGGTCTCGGCGATTTCGTCGGGCGTACGCGCCCGGCCGATCGTCTGCAGCACATACTCCTGGGGGCCTTCCATGTAGATGCCGGCAGAAGTGTTCTGGCTGGCGCCGCGCACCGCATCCAGCAGCTCAGTGACGGTGACGTTGTTGGCACGCAGCTGGTCGGGGTGGGCAACGACCTGGAATTGCCGTTCGGCACCACCGATTGGCGTGACCTGCGAGACTCCGGGCACTCCGAGCAGTCGGCGGCGCACGACGGTATCGGCGACGGTCCGCAGCGTGAGCGGATCGTCCACGTCTGACGAGATCGCGAAAAAGAGGATCTCGCCCATGATGGACGAGATGGGCGCCAGGATCGGCCGCTCGACTTGTGGCGGCAGGCTTCCACTCACGAGGGCGAGCTTTTCAGCGACGATCTGTCGCGCGAGAAAGATGTCGGTGCCCCAGTCGAACTCGACCCAGACGACGGCGATCCCGACGGCCGTCGCGGAGCGCACGCGCCGGACATCGGACGCGCCGTTGATCGCCGCTTCAATTGGAAACGTAACAAGCGTTTCCATCTCCTCCGGTGCCATGCCGCGGCCCTCGGTCAGAATCGTGACGGTCGGGGCCGTCAAGTCGGGGAATACGTCGACCGGCATCCCGCGTGCCGTCCACAGACCGGCTGCCGCGAGGAGGACCGATAGTGCCAGGACCATCCAGTGGTGGTCGATCGACCATTGAATCAGTCGTTTCATGGATGCCTCAATGAACGTGACCTTCGGCTGGCAGTCCAGACGCAGCGGAAGCCAACTGCACGTCGTAGGCGCCGCGCGTGACGACGCGGTCGCCCGGCGCGATCCCACTCTTCACGCCGACCAGCGCGCCATCGCGTGACGCTACTTCGATGAAGCGGCGAGCGAACTGCTCGCCGCCGAGCTGCACGAAAACGTACGGCCGTCCAGCCTCCATGAGCACCGCTTCCTTCGGCACCGTCGGCACGCGCCGCCGCTCGCGCACGTACAACACAGCGGTCGCCCCCTGGCCGATCAGCAGTTGCTCGCCGGGGTTGGTGACGTCCATCTGGAGCGGGAGGGCACGAGTCGTGTCGTCGATGACGCCCGCATCGTGCACGTGGCGAGGCTCCAGCACAACTGGCTCGGCTAGGCCGGGAATCTCCAGTTCGACTCCGGCCACCTGCCGCGCAAGGGCCACGTCCGCCGCCGGTACCTGCACCTGCAGCTCCACGCGATCGGTCCGCACGATTCGAAACAGCGGTGCGCCTTCCTCATACGAGGCCCCCAACGTACCCGAAACCTCGGCCAGTCGACCCGCGATGGGCGCCAGCAGCTCGAACCGATTGCCGGCAGCCGCGCCTCCACCAGTGCGCAGCGTCTCATCGCGCTGGGCGAGACGGGCTTCCGCCGCGCGGAGCCGTGTCTCCGCAATCGCCGTCGCGCGACGCGCATCCTCGACGCGCCGTGCCGGCACCGCTCGCTCGGCCAGCAGCCGGTCGGCACGCCCCTGCTCGACGCGCGCGGCCTCGAGCACCGCCTGCGCCTCGGCCACGTCGGCGGCGAGTGTTACCCGGTCGGCGCCCGCCGAGAGCCGCGGCTCGATCCAGGCGAGCGTCTGACCGATACGGATACGATCGCCGATCGACGGCAGGGCAGCGGCGGTGAGCCGCCCAGCCGCCGGCGCCGCGACGACCGCCTCCCCGCCGGGCAGCGGATGAACCGTGGCCGGTACGCGGATCGACGTGCGCACCTCTGCCTCCCGCACGACCGCAGTTGCGAAGCCATTTGTCCACTGCGGTTCCTTCAAGTAGGAGATAGCCGCTGCGTCTTCTGCCGCGTGCTGCTCGGCGTCTGCAACTGCGGACGCCTCGTCGGCGAACACGGTGACCTCCCCGAGGTCGTGGCGGTCTGAAAGATCCGGAGCCTCGACGACGAGCGCCCACTGGTACCTACCAGGGGGCGGCGAGGCGCCTTCAACGCGGAACACGCCAGGACGTGACGGCGGATTCCCCTGCAGCACAACTGGGGCACCGCCGGACTCGGGTGTGAATTCGAGACGCGGCCGTCCTGTTGTCATGGCTGAGAAGTCGCTGAGCCGCGTTAGGTGAACGGCGTACAGCGCAGTCTGCCCGGCGACGAAGGGTGGATACTCCATGAACAGCTCGGTCTGCTCTGTCCAGTGGGTTACGTCCAAGGTAGGCAGCTCGGCTGCAGCACCCTCCACGGGGTCGTCCTGGCGGGCGCAACCGGCTGCCGCGAGCGCCGCTGCCACGACCGCAACGTAGAGTAGTTTCGTCGTCATACTGGCATCTCCCAGCCTGTTGCGAATTCGAGCTCGATTTCTGCCTGGCGTACGGCCAGATCGAGCGTCGCCTGACGGACGCGGGCGGACGAGCCGATGCGGTACGCATCTAGTAATTCAAGAATCCCGCGCTCGCCGGCATCATAGCTGACCTGTGCGATTCGCTCGATCTGCGCCGCACTCTTCACTGCCTCCGCACGATACCGCTCGGCTGCCGCGCGCCGTTGTATGACCGCCTCCCGAAGTGCACCCACCTGGCCGCGCAGGACCGCGCGAAAGGAATCGGCGCCAGCCTCGGCTCGGGCCGCTCGCGCCGCCGCCAGCGCGCGCTCGGGACGGGCGCGATCGAAGAGAGGAATCGTGGCATGTACGGCGACCACGGCCCCGATAGCCCCAGCGCCGATCGTGACCGCGCTTCCAACTCCGCCACTCGAGGCCGTCGATGATTTCGTCCCCACGAAGATCTCGGGCTCCGGCAGCAGACTGCGGTCAGCCGCGCGGGCAGCGAAGCCTGCCGCCTCGATTTCGTGCCGGAACGCTACCAGTTCGCCACGCGTCGACTCTGCCTGCTCGAGCAGCGCGGCGAGCGCGGGCACAGCCGGCCCAGACGCAGGGCGGCTGACCGCCTCAAGCTGCGAAGGGTCAGTGCCATCGCCAAAGAAGCTTGCCAGCGTCGCTCGCGCGCGGGCGCGTTCCGTGGCGGCAACCACCAGGTCGCTTTCAACGTCGAGCACTTCGCGCTCAGCGCGGAGCCGATCGAATCCGGCCGCGTCGCCCTCGCCTTCCCGTGTCGCGAGGACGTCACTCAGCTCGCGGAGGCGGTCCCGGGTCGTGGCCAGCTCACGCTCCCTGGTCTGGGCCGCCACCAGTTCCGCAAAGGCGAGTCGCAGGTCGGCCCGCAGACGGCGCACCTCGTCGTCCGCCCGGCTCGAGTTGGCCGACACCAGCGCGGACGCCGCCTGCACGTCAAGGCCGCGCCGGCCGGTGATTGGCAAGGGCTGCGATACCGTGACGTAATGTTCGGTCACCCCCGCGACCGACTGCCGGTCCCAGTTCACGCGCGGATTGGGCCATCGGCCGGCCGAGAGAACGTCGACTCGCGCGACATCGATGCCTGCGCGGGCTGCGCGCACGCGCGGACTCTCGGTCGAGAGTCGCGCCAGGGCGGCAGATTCGGTCAACATCAACGATTGAGCGCCGGCGCTGGACGGTACTGACACTACCGCCAGGGCGGCACAGAGCGTTGCTCTGCGCATAACACCTCGAATGAAAAGGCTGAATTGAAAAGACGACGGCCGAAGCCGTCAGATCAGATCAGACGAGCGGAAGGAGGAGCGCGAAGACCGTTCGACGTTGTCCAGGGTGGGTCGTGGACCGACTCCGGAGCACATGCTATCGGCCCGCACGCTGCATGCGGAGGCTCCGTAGTCCATAACTCTTCAAGGAGCTGATTGGCGGGGTAGACGTGCGAGCCTGTTTTGGGAGCTATGAACGACGAATCAAACCACTGTACCTCGTCATCGTCACCGTGGTCGACCCGCGGGTTCGATTCAACAGGATAATGTGGCTCGAAGTGGCGGTGGATGAATTCGGAGTGCCGGTCGTTCTCCGTTCGCGAATGGACATGTTCGGATGGCAGCAACGCCAAACCGAGGACACCCAGCACGGCAAGGCATGCGAGCGACGGCCGTAGGCTCCGGTTCGCCACTACCCGGCTATTATTAACGGCGACGCGTCTCCGGTCAAACATCGAGGGGCGCCCTCCGGAAGCCCTCGCCAGATCGACTGCTTGGTCGGCAACTCTGACCAACCGTCAGAAAATCTTCGCCTTTGCGAGCGTTCCATGGCCGCATCGATTAGCCGGCGGCCACTATCGTACGATGCAGCCCGCGAGGAACCCGACCGCCTCGCCGGGGCGGCACACAATAGGCCGATAGAACGTGATCATGCGGCCGCAGACAATTACGGTGACCCACAGAACAATGGACACGGCGCCATTGAGCCGGGCGAGCACCGGCCCTTGCGCCCCAGGCCCGAGCTGGTTCACCCGACGAAACATCGTGAAGTAGAAGAGCACCGGTCACTTGGGGCCGCCGCTATTACCGCCGGACGTCTGCTCGCATATACGTGTACGTGGTTCGAAGAATCAGGAGTGCTGCCGCAATCAAGCCGAGCTTCAGATAGAAGACGGGGTTCGTCATCGTTTTTGTTGGATACGCGAGCAGAAGAGCAATCCCGGAGAGCACGTTCATCCAGAGCCCAAGCCACATCACCGGCAGGAAGCGGGTGAATGCAGCCGGTGGAATGGTGTGTGCGACGCCGAGCAGACGCAGGTCGAGTGCGCCGTTCAGGCCTGCGAGCAGCCCGAGACCAATGTGTGCGCGGCCAGTATGCCAGGGAAGGCGAACAGCGAGGGCGACTCACGCATCCAGACGCTGAACGCACTCGATTCCAGCCAGAAGAACATCGCGTCAAGCATATGCTCGTCGCAGGCCTACATCTCGTTATCGACGGGGAGCGCGGGAGGAACTTGGGGACGTTGTAACAGCCAATGGTCGGCAGCGTCAACCTGCTGGTGGAGTCCAACGAATTGAGGTGGCGACAGCGTCGTCGTAGGCGACTGCGGGGATAGCGACTAACGCTTCACTGCATTGCACCCGTGCCGGCCCTAGCCGCTCGGTAGAGTCGAGCAGGCGCGCGCTGACGACCTCGACGCTGCTGAATATGGTCGTGGTGCCCACGCTGTACCTGAAAGAAATATGGGCAACTGAAAAGCGCATGAGCCTTCACGGCACCGTTCCTGAATAGATCGGCGGGTCGGCGATGGGCAGTGGATGTCTTCCATTTACGCGCTGTCCGCTGGCGAAGATAGGAGGAACTGATGCGTATGCGGCTTGTGACGCCGATGGTTCTCGCACTCGTGAGCATCGGGCTCGCTGCCCAAAGCAACCGCGTGACGGAGGAGTTCACCGCCGTGGCGGTTGCCAACAACAATCTTCAGACGGGCGTCGGTACGGTCCTGATTTCAGTGGACCGCTGGTCCACGAACGCAGAACGGAACCGGCTTGTGACGACCTTGCGCGAGAAAGGGCCCTCGGCTCTCCTCGATGCGCTCCAGGACATGCCGGCCATCGGACGGATCCGCACGCCTGATTCGCTCGGCTACGACCTTCACTATGCCCACCAGACGCCATCCGAAGAAGGAGGTCGGCGCATTGTCATCGCGACCGATCGTCCAATTGGCTTCTGGGAGGCACGGCAGCGTCCTCGCTCCTTTGACTATCCTTTTACCGTCATTCAAATGCAGCTCGATAGGAACGGCCGCGGCCGGGGGACGATGTCACTGGCCACGAAGATTCGGACGCGGGGCGACGTCATCGAGCTCGAGGACTTTGCAAGCGCGCCGGTGATGTTGAACGACATCGAGGCACGGAAGGATGTTGACTAGCCGGTAGTTGGTAGCCGGTGGGTAGTAGCAGGACCTCGGTAGCAGGCAACCGGGGCGGGAACAGCCGGGCCGGTTGACCGCGGCGCTCATACTGCGTACGCTTAAGCCATTCCGGCTCCGTAATCGTCTTAGATAAGGTATGCGCGCATTGTCCGCCGTTGGGTTATTGGTTCTCGTCTCTGTGGCGAGCGGGTGCGGCCCGCGGTACGTTCGATCCCAGGTGTTTGATACCGAGCAGAAGGTTCCCTCGGCGAGCCTGACTCGAAATGTCGTGCTGGTGTCGATCGATGGCCTCCGGCCCGATGCAATTGCTCGGTTCCGAGCGCCAACACTGCAGCGGCTGCTCGTGGAAGGGAGCTACTCGCTCTCTGCTCGCACGATCATGCCGAGCACGACGTTGCCCTCACACACGTCGATGCTGAGCGGTGAGCCTCCCGACGAGCATGGGGTCTTCTGGAACAACGTGACGAGCGCGAAGGTGGATGTGGTCGACTTCCCGACTGTCTTCAGCGTCGCGCGTGAGCATGGCTATCGCACCGCAGCGTTTTTCAGCAAGGCGAAGTTCGGACCGCTGCAGCGGCCGGGCACGCTCGACTATTCGCAGGCGCCCGGAGGTTGGTTCGGGCGCTGGTCGGGCGCCAGGACGGTGGCCGACGTCCGCTCCTACCTCGAGACCGCGCGACCGAATGTGCTGTTCGTGCACCTGTCCGATCCGGACGGCGCCGGCCATGCCTCGGGATGGATGAGCCAGGCATATGGACAGGCCGTCCAGGCGGCCGATGTCGCCCTGGCCCAGCTTCTGACTGCAGCCGACGCCGCCTATGGGACGTCGAACTACTCACTCCTCGTGACTGCCGATCATGGCGGCCATGCGTACGGGCATGGCACGAACGATCCGCAGGACGTCACGATTCCCTGGATCGCGTGGGGTCGCGGCGTCAGGGCTGGCGTTTTGAAGGACTCCATGAAGATCGAGACGTTCGATACGGCCCCGACTGTTCTGTGGTTGCTGGGGGTGAAAGAGCCAGATGCCTGGGACGGCTCGCCAGTTGTCGAAGCGTTTCAGCCACGGCCGACGTCGACGGACTAATCAAGGCACAAGTCACAAGGCACAATCACCAGTCAGGAATCACGAATCACAAGTCCGTTGTGCCTTATGACTCGAGTCTTGAGCCTTGTGACTTGATGGCGGATGCCGCTGAAGGCGCGACTCGCATGCCGGACGTGTCGCGCCAGACGTCGCCATGACGGAACCAGAGTCGTTGCACTGAGAATGAGTCCGCCGATGCTCAGTGCGATCATGCCGATATCCCAGAGCGGGCGCCTGTAGTACCAAAAGGGGAAGTCGAGATTGTGCAGGCCGTGGTACAGCCACCGGTTCCAGCGCGCCCCCCAATCCTGTTTCAGCATCGTTCCGAGGTTCGGATCGAGATAGAGCCACGTACTGTCCGCGTCGTCATAGCGCACGCGCAGGACCGGTAGCGGGCGAATCCCATCCTGGTTGTAGTAGTACGCGTCGTACTCCTGCAGCCATACGGCGTCTCTTATGGGGGCGCCCGGCATCGCGGCCTTTGCGACGGCCCACATGCTGCCATTGTCGAATCGCCGGAACGGCTGCCGCTCGGGGGCGAGTGCGGGAACAATCAGGTGCTCCAGCCTCGGTTGGTACTGCTCCTCGTTGGCGCCGATTTCTTCCTCGTAGGAGTACGGCTCCGGTGGTGGGTAGCCGATGAAGTACGGCTGCCCGCGGAACTGGTGCACGTCGATCTGCTTGGGCACGAATGACGGCGCGAAGGTCGCGAGCGCAGCGCGCATGCGAGCGATCGTCAACGCTTCGAGATCGAGGGGCGTTCCCGCCACCGCCGCCCGTTGCGCTTCCGTCGTCGGACGGTTACGAAGCGAGGGGAACGGGCGTCCAAGAGACATCGCGCCGCTGAACGCCCACGTCATCGTCACGACGCCGAAGATCAGACCCGCATAGTGATGCCATTTCATCCAGCCCGCGTAGGGCGAATGCGAGGTGCCTGATCGCAGCCGGTAACGGCGTGTGACACGAAGGCGAACGATTCCTACCACCATGCCGGCGATCGTCATGAAAGTACCGACGATGGCCCCCCAGGCCACGAGCTCCAGCCAGAGCGGGCCGTTGCGACGCAGCGACGTGAAGTATGTCCAGTGGAGCACTGCGCTGATATAGCCCCAGAATCGGCCGCGGCGATCCGTCTTCATCGTGAGCTCGCCTGACTTCTCCGACACGTAGTAGTTCGTGCCGGCAGGATCCCCGACCGCTATTCGATGTAACGGCATCGCCGCCCGCTGCTCGTTATAAAGCGTCCACTGATCCGATTCCAGGAGATATCCGTCGTACCGCACGGTGCCGGCATGCTGCGGTAGCCACTGGCGAACGAGTTCGAGGGCTTGCTCTCTGGATGCACCCGAGACGCGTTCGCCGGTGTCGGCGTACACCTTCGTGCCGTCCGGGAATCGATAGATCGGACGGTCGTCATGGAACATCTCGATGCGCAAGCGAGCGGGGGACAGTTGGTGAACGCGTGCCGCATCGGCCGGTGTGACCGTCACCGTGGAAAAGTCGAGCGGCGGCATGTGGCCGAGGCGCTCGCGTGTGGACAAGTGCGGCATCCCGACGTACATCATTGCCACGCCGGAAATGAACCACACGACGAAGATGACGCCGAAGACAATCCCCGTCCACCGGTGCAGGTAGATGAGAAACGTCTTCCAGTTGAGCAGCTTCTTGACGCGCATCGGCAGCCTGGGGTCAGCCCCGCGTGGCGACTCGTTCCGGGGTCTGGCCCTGGTGACGGGTCATGTCAACACCTTGAGTCGGATCGTCGCCAGAGTCTGACCCCTGATCAGAAGCGGGTGTTCAGGGTCAGCTCGACGACGCGTGGCGCGCCGAACCGACCGCGCACGGGAATCGGCGAGCCGCTGACGGTCTGCAAGTAGAACTTGTCGAGCAAGTTCGTCGCCCGCAGATCCATGCTCACGCTGTCGTTCAGCGCTCGACGGAGCCCTGCATCCACGACCGTCGCGCCGGGTGTTGTAGCCGAGTTTGCGTTATTGAGATAGCGGCGCCCCATGTAGCGCATTCCGCCCTGCACCTGGAACTGCGTTGGAAGGTTCCACGTGAGCCAAAGGCTCGCCACGCGTTCGGGGACGTTGATCGGGGTATTGCCGGCCCACTGCATGAGCGCGCCGCTGATGAGCTCGGTGAAGTCGTCATATCGCGCATCGAGCAGCGCCACATTGGCGTCGACACGCAGCCCATACCCGACGTTCACCGCCCCCGTGACTTCGACGCCCTTCGACGACTGCTGGCCGATTTGCTGGCGGAGTGTCGGATTGTTCGGGTCTGGCACCAGCAGCTTCTCTTTGACGATGTAATAGGCGGCGAACGTCCAGTCCGCGCGACCGTTGGCGAGCGACTGTTTGAGCCCTGCTTCGACCTGCCGCCCTGGCGTGAGATCGAACAGCTGCTGCGCTGGACTCAACGTGAGAAGCGTGCCGACTGCGTCCGTCGCAGTGGCGTACTGCCCATAGACGGAAAGATCCGACCGCAGGGCGTACACGAGGCCGCCGCGCCAGTTGACGGGCGTGAACTCGCGGGTCGCCGTCGTGCCCACACGCTGGGCAAGCCGATCCACGTTGTAGCGATCGACGCGCGCCCCGCCGACGACCGACCATTCCGGCGTGAGGGCAAGGCGATTCTCGACGAATACCGAGTACTGGTCCTGTCTGGCACGGAAGTCCTTGCTCGTGCCAGCAAGGTTCAGGAAAAGACTGGGATCCGGACTACCAATGGCCACGACGCTCGCCCCGCCGTACGGGGAATTGTTCGTGTGCTGGAAACGCGTCCAGGAGTAGTCGAATCCGAACGACGTCGTATTCGACCGACTCCCGAGTGACGTCGTCACGGTGGCTTCGGCATGCTCACCGAACTGGAGCTGGTCGTGGTAAATCTCGATGTAATCGCTGCGATTGATGAGCCCGGTCGCCGGCACAAACGCGTACGTCTCGACATTTTTCCAGTAACGGTTCGACGTCAGGACATTGAAGTTGTTGCGGACGACGATGTTGCGACGCGGCCGCCAGTCCGCCTTGAACTGCGTCCAACTGTCCTTGAAGTAGATGTCGGCGTCGGACACGTTGTAATTGACCCTGCGCTGCGATTCGATGAGCTGCCCGTTGACCAGGGGGCTGCCGAAATACTGCTGCGGCTCCTGATAGCCGAAATCTTCTGACAGGGTGATGTCGAGCCTCGGGCTGAGGGCAAAGGTCATCGAGCCCGACAGGGCCGTGCCCTGGGACTCGCCTCGATCGACCCACCCGTCGGATCGGTTGTGGCTCACGTCAAATCGGTATGCCATGCGTTCGTTCAACGGTCCGCCGCGGCCGAAGGCAGCCCTCAATGTGTCGTTGGATCCGACGGCAATTCGTGCCGAGTTTTCCGTGGTGAACCGGTTCGGCCGGCGGGGAATGACGTTGACGACGCCGCCGACGGCTCCATTCCCGTACATTACCGAGGCTGGGCCGCCAAGAAATTCGATGCGCTCGACGCTCCACGTGTCGAATGGGAACGTCAGCGTCCCGGAAGCCACGAACAACTGGGAACCGTCGTACAGTTTCATCAGGGAGTTGACGCCGCCGAAGCCGCGTGACATGCGCGAAGCGCCGCCGTTGCCCGGGGCCGCCTGGCTGGTGATGCCGACCATTCGTGTTTCGGCCTCCTCGATCGTCACGTCGCCGCGCTGTCGGATGGTCTCGCCAGTGACGATCGTCAAGCTGGCGGGTGTTTCGAGCGGGGTGAGACCGAGGCGTGTGGCCGTTGGCGCAGGAACGGACATCGGTGACACTCCCGTGCCCACCACGCCGACAACTTCGCTGATGCCCGCCACGTCGAGCGTGATCATGAAATCGGTGGGCATAGTCGTCACTCGCACCACCTGGCTCCACGACGCGAAACCGGCGGAGCTCACGACGATGGTGTACTGGCCCGGTCGAACTCCCTCGAAGACGAACGCACCGTCCGAGGCGGTGGTCGTGTTCGACGAAAGTCCCGCCTCGCTGATCAACATGACATCGGCATCGACGACAACGCCGCCCTGCCGATCGGCCACGGTGCCGCGGACCACCGATGTTTGCGCGATGGCCGCGCGTGGAAACAATGCCGTTCCGACGATGAAGATGAGCCACAAGACCAAACGCATCGAGAGCATAGGTGTCTCCTGAAACCGGGCGATCGCGAGAGAGCCTATGCGAGTTTTCTGGCGCAAAAACTGAAGATTTTCTGAATTTATCGTCAGGACCGAGGCTTGCGACCTTCGTGACGCGTCGACGATCGGGACTGCTTCGCGAGGCGCTCGATCTGTCGAGAAGCCACCACTTTGTAGCCTCGCGCGTACGCTTCGTGGTTGCGCTCCAGATCGTCCAGGCGGTACACGTAATTCGCCATGAGCCCGAACGAGCGACGAATTCCAGATTCGGAGGTGTCCGCCAGCCAGTTGAGCCGTTCGAGACGCGCCCCGTTGGCAAGGTGAAACCGCGCAACTGAGTCGAAGGGCGCCGTGCCGCGTGTCGCTTGCGTCAGATAAAAAGCGCACAGTCGCATCAGCTCGTCACGGAGGTCCACTGCAATCGGTTCGTTGCGCAGGCGGGCCGCGCGCGACTCGAGACCGTCGAGGAAGTCGGTGTGTTCCGTCGCCAGCCACCTGTGAAAGTCGGGAATTGGCGAGAGCGTCGCAAACCTTCTGATGCGCGGAAGGTTTCTGTTCAGATCTTCCACGACCTGCTTGATCAGCAGACTGCCGAACGATATTCCTCGCAGTCCTTCCTGACAGTGCGTAATCGAGTAGAACACCGCGCACCGGGCCCGTGCAGGATCGAGGACGTCGGCATGCGGGTCGAGGAGCGGCTGAACGCGCGCGCTGATACGCTCGGTCAGCGCAACTTCGATGAAGATGAGCGGTTCACCCGGCAACGCCGGATGGAAGAACGCATAGCACCGCCGATCTACTTCCAGCCGTCGCCGAAGATCGTCCCAGCCCTGAATCTGATGCACCGCCTCGTGCTGGATGAGGCGCTCGAGCACCGCGGCAGAGGTGCCCCAGTCGATGCGACGCAGAATGAGAAAGCCGCCGTTGAACCAGGACCGGAACAGGTGTGCCAGGTCGCCGTCGATGCCCGATCGTTCGGGGTGGTCGCGAAGCGTCGCCACTAGATGACGTCGGATTTCGATGAGGGCGGCCGTGCCGCCCGAGGCGAGGTTCAGGCGACGGAACAGCTCCTGGCGCGCGGGTTCGACGACCGTTTGAAGCTGTTGCAGCGTCTCGGCGGAGGGCGCCGTGCGATAGGCATCCGCTGCGCTCGCGACCTGTTCCGGGTCTGGAACGAACGACTCGTTCAGCATATCGAAGAAGGCCTCACGAGCCGACGGGTCCAGTGCCCGATAGGCGGCGACCAGTTCCGAGGCGACGCGCGCGCCAGACACCTCGCCACGTTCGGACAGGAGGCCGTCGCACAGGTGAATCACTTCACGCGCTTTGGGTTCCGCGTGTCGCAGGCGCGACGCCGCACGAGACCCCAGTGACCAGATCCGCTTCAGGAACGGAGGAGTTGATGCGGTGTCGGCTGTGAGCGGCTGATCGGACTCGCTCGTCGTGCTCCCCGGTGTTTCCGCGTCGCTGCTCATTACCGGTAGGATACCTACGTTTTGAGATTTCGACGATTGCGGCCAGCGTGGGAAGTTTGCACGGTCGTTCTCCTCGTGGCGTGGTGGCAGGCGTCACTCGGCGCGCAGGCGTCCGCAACGGTGCGAATCGAGATTCACTCGGATGCCGGGCCGGTTGCGGACGCGGACGTCGTTGTCAACGGCGCGACGTTCAAGACCGGTCCCGACGGGGTGGTTTCCATTCCGGTGACACCCGGCAGGGTAGACGTTACGGTGGTGAAGGATGATTTTGCGCCCCTTAGCTCATCGGTAACGGTTGCGGCGGGGCAGACGCAGTCGCTTGTGTTTGAACTGGAGGAGACTCTCGAGCTCGAGGAGGCCGTGATCGTCACGGCCACGCGGACGGACACCCGCCTCGAGGATCAACCGATGCGCGTCGAGGTCGTGCCCGGTGAAGAAGTCCAGGAAAAGATCATGATGACACCGGGCGACGTGTCGATGCTGCTGGCCGAGACGAACGGGCTGCGCGTCCAGACGACATCGCCATCGCTCGGCGGCGCAAGCGTCCGAATTCAAGGCTTGCGCGGTCGTTACACGCAAATCCTCGCCGACGGCCTTCCGTTATATGGCGGTCAGACCGGGTCAATCGGCCTTCTGCAGATTCCACCGATGGATCTGGGACAGGTGGAGGTCATCAAGGGTGTCGCATCCGCCCTCTACGGCATGTCCGCCATCGGCGGCGTCGTGAATCTGGTGTCGCGCAGGCCACCCCGAGGAGCACCAGAACGGGAAGTTCTCGTGAACGGCACGAGTCATGGCGGGACGGACATCGTGAACTGGCTTGCCGGCCCGCTTGGCGACCGATGGGGCTACACCCTGCTGAGCGGGTTCCATACGCAACGGCGTTCGGACCTCGACGAGGACGGATGGACTGATCTCCCGATATATCGCCGCGCTGGCGGTCGATCGCGCTTCTTCTGGGACAACAGTACCGGCAAATCGCTGCTCCTGGCGCTCGGCGGCATGGGCGAGGAGCGCCGAGGAGGCACGACTCACGGTCGTACGGCGCCTGACGGACGGTCGTTTGCCGAGAATCTCGGCACGCAGCGATTCGATGGCGGCGCCGTTTGGCGGATGGCAACGGCGGGCGGTCGCGTACTCGCCGCACGCGCGAGCGCTACCGTGCAGAACCACACCCATGCCTTCGGCCTCGTCGGCGAGGAAGACAGTCACCAGACGGCATTTGGTGAGGTATCGCTGACCGGCACCCGGGCGCGGCACACGTGGGTTGCGGGCGCGGCCCTTCAAACCGATCGCTATCGCTCGCGTGACGTCTCTCGATTCGACTACACGCACGTCGTGCCCGCTGTGTTCGCGCAGGATGAGCTTCGAGTGGCTCGTCGCTTGACATTGTCCGGGAGCGCGCGGGTCGATGCCCACAGCGCGTACGGCACGTTCGTCAGCCCGCGCATTTCGGCGCTCGTGCGTCCAGCAGACGAATGGACCATACGGGTGTCGAGTGGCCGCGGCTACTTTGCGCCTACGCCATTTACGGAGGAGACGGAAGCGACAGGATTGACCCCCGTCGCATCACTTGGGGAGCTGCATGCCGAGCGCGCTGACAATGTGTCCGCGGACGTCACCTGGGCGCGAAGACCGCTCGATATCACCGCCACCGTCTTCTATTCCCGAATCCACAACGCCCTGACGGTGCAGGACACCGGAGGCTCGGATTTTCCTGTCGCCGTGGTGAATCTCGACGGCCCAACGGTCACGCGCGGCACGGAGTTGATCGCCCACTATCGCCGCGAAGGCAACATCGACCTTATCCTGACGCACATGTTTCTATGGTCGACCGAGCCTTCGTTCGATGGCAGCATGCGACACGAGGTTCCGCTCAACCCACGACACGCGGCGAGCTTCGATCTGCTGAAGCAGATTGGCCCTGCCCGTGTGGGGTTTGAGGTGTTTTACACGGGCCGGCAGGCGCTCGACGACAATCCGTTCAGGAGTACAGGATTTGCGCACGTCCTGTTCGGGGGGCTGATTGACTGGGGCATCGGCGGGTCACGCGTGTACTTCAACGTGGAAAACCTGGGCGACGTGCGCATGACCCGTGAGCACTCACTGGTCAGACCCGCGCGTGACGTCGACGGCCGTTGGACGGTTGACGCCTGGGCGCCGCTCGAAGGCCGGACGGTCAATGCCGGCGTACGGTGGCGCTTCTAGTATGATGCTCTCTTGCGTAAAGGAGGTTCTCGATGACTCTTCGAATTGCTGATACGGCTCCAGACTTTGAAGCGGATACCACACAAGGCCGCATCCGGTTCCATGAGTGGATCGGCAACTCCTGGGCCGTGTTGTTCTCGCATCCGAAGGACTTCACGCCCGTGTGCACCACCGAGCTGGGGTACATGGCGAAGCTGAAGCCGGAATTCGACAAGCGCAACGTGAAAATCATCGGCTTGAGCGTCGACCCGGTGGGCAACCACGAGCGCTGGGCGAACGACATCAAGGAGACGCAGGGCTATGCGCCCAACTACCCGATGATCGGCGACACCACCCTCGAGATCTCGAAGCTCTACGGCATGCTGCCCGGCGACCTCGTCGGCACGTGCGAGGGCCGGACGCCCGCCGACAACCAGACCGTCCGAAACGTGTTCGTCATCGGCCCTGACAAGAAGGTCAAGCTGATCATCTCCTACCCCATGACGACGGGGCGCAACTTCGACGAGGTGCTCCGTGTGATCGACTCGCTGCAGTTGACGGCGAAGCACAAGGTGGCGACGCCGGTGAACTGGAAGGAAGGCGACGACGTCATCATCGCGGGCTCGGTATCCGACGATGAGGCCAAGAAGGTCTACCCGCAGGGATGGAAAGCGCCGAAGCCTTACATCCGCATCGTCCCGCAGCCGCGGTCAGGCGCGTAGCGCCGCACTCGACACAGAGGGGCCGCCCTCGCAGACCTCGACTCTTGCGCCTGCCACGGCGAGCCCCAATGGTCCTTGATCGGCCGTCGGCGCCGGGTCCGGCCAATCGAGGTACTTTCGCTCCTGCACACGGCATGCGCGATATCGCGCAAAGACATCGCGCGCCGATTCGAGCCCGCAGATCGATCGCCACGTCGTCCCGCGGAACGTGTGGGCCAGCATTTTCCGCCCGTTGCGCAGCACGAAGAGTGGATCGTGACGAAACGCCGCCGGCATGTGGCGCACCTTCATCCAGCGCTCGGCCTTCCATCGCATGAACTCGATCTCTTCGGACTCGAGATACGCGCTTCGTGTCACCGCGGTTGTGCCGTCGTACTCATCGAGACGGCGATTGACAATCAGGTGTCGCTGCTCGAAGTCCGCGGTCATGGGCGTGCCGGGATACGGCGTCGGGTGCTGAATGTACGGCCAGTCGACGTAGCGCTTCGCGAACGTCAGGTTTGCGGCAATCGACTCTCGCCGGTCATCGGGGTTGCCCACGATCAGCCCCCCGACGACGAACATGCCGTGGCGATGAAGAAGGTCGATCGCGGCGGCCGCGGTGTTGGTTCGCGTGCCGGCGCGGTGGCGGCTGTTCTTCGCCCGCGCCTTGAGGAAGGCGAGGTCGTCATCGAGGATGTTTTCGATGCCGAGGAAGACGTATCGAAACCCTGCCTGTCGCATCAGGGGCGCCAGCGTCTCGCCATGCGTGGCAATGGAGGCGGTCATGGCCTGGACGAAGTAGTCGATGCGGTTCAGGCGCGCGGCGATAATCGCGCGGCAGAGCGACTCGAATCGTTCCGCGTCGAGCGTGATGTTGTCGTCGACGAAGAAGATCGCGCGCGCGCCGCGGGCATGGGCATCGGCGATGTCGTCGATGACGCGTTCGATCGAGAATCGGTGGAAGTTGCGTCCGCGCATCTGGATGATTGAGCAGAAGCTGCAATCGAACGTGCAGCCTCGCGAGGTCTCCACGACGTCGATCGGACGGCCGAGCATCGCATAGCCGGAGAGAACGCGCGCGGCCCGATTCGGAGGCTTGACCTCGTCCTTCTCGATCGCGCTGACCGCTCGCGGCGGGTTGCGTCGAAACGTGACGCCGTCGCGGAACCAGAGGCCGTCGATCCTGTCGAGCGGGCGTCCTGTTTCAAGCGCTCGCAGCAGCTCACGGAACGTCACGTCTCCTTCGCCACGGACGATCACATCGGTTCCAGCGTCAGGATGCGTCCACGCCTCGGGCGCCAGGCTCGGATCGTAGCCGCCGACGACAATGCGGACGTCCGGCTTCAGCGCGCGGATGAGCCCGATGACGCGCCGGGCCGTCGCGCGCTGGAATGTCATGACCGACAGGCCGACGACGTCGGGTCTAATCTCGGCTGTCAGACGCTCGATGGTTTGTCGGACGGTCCCTTGGGCGAGTACCAGGTCGGCAACTGCGACGTGATGATGTCGATCGATATTGCCGGCGAGCGAACCGAGCGCGCCATTCGGCATCCGTACCGCGATGGTGGGCGTGTGCTCGAAGGAGTCGGGCATCGAGAGCAGCAGTATCCGCATAGAGCGACTCTCCTCGCCGCCGGGGGACGCACGATGATACCCGATACGGACCAGCCAAGGGCGTGAGCTACGGTGAAAGCCTTGGCTGGTCAGCCAGTGTCTCTTCGGCGAGCTCGGCGCGCCTAGGACCGCTATACGGCTCTTCACAACGAGTACGAACTTCTCGTTTGGAGCCGTATAGCGGTCCAATGGTACGATCGCGCCCGAGCGGTTCATGCAGCAGCGCGGCGAATTTCGCGTCTCGGTGAGCAAGGACGATCTCGTGTTCTCGTCCGCTCACTTCATTACGTACGCCGGTCATCGCTGCGAAGGGCTCCACGGACACAACTATCGCGCGCGGGTCTCGGTCGACGGAGAGCTCGATCCCGCAGACAAGCTCGTCTTCGACTTTCTCGAGCTCAAGCGCATCATGCGCGGCCTTTGCAGGGACATCGATCATCTCGTCCTGCTGCCGCTGCAGAGTTCCCGAATCCATGTCGTGGAAGAGGGCGACGTGGTGCGGGTCTCGGTCGATGACAAGCCCCGGTACGTGTTTCCGCGCCGCGACTGTGCGCTTTTGCCGATCCCGAACACGACGGTTGAGATGCTCGCCGAACTCCTGGCCACCCGACTTGAGGGTGAGCTCAACGCGCTGAACGCGCGCGGGCTGACCGCCATCGAAATGGAGATCGAGGAGAACTTCGGGCAATCTGCCGTCTATCGGATGAGGATGAGGTGACAGATTTGCGCCACACCCAGCGAGGTCCGCGGTCGTGAAGAGGTGATTCCATGCCGAAAGAAGTCCCATACACGGACGCGCAAATTGCCGAGCAGCTCGGCGGGCTGCAGGGCTGGTCGTACACGGACAAGGCGATTCGGCGGGTCTACGAGACAGGTGGCTGGCCGATGACGCTGATGCTGGTCAACGCGCTCGGGTTCATTGCGGAAGCCGCAGACCATCATCCCGACCTGATCGTGACGTACAAGCGAGTCGCTGTTGCGCTTTCGACCCACAGCGCCGGTGGGGTCACCGCGAAGGACTTCGAGCTGGCGCGGAAGTTCGACGAAGTCGCGATGTGGCAGCCACGTCCGGGCAGCGCATTGACGGGAACGCCCGACGATTTCATCCGAAGCGGGTCCTGACGCCTGAAACCTGACGCCTGAGCCCTGAGGCCTACCTCCCCCTGGACCCTCGTTTGCTCTCGCGATGAGTGGATCGCACGCAGCCGCGCTTGAGGTGTTAGGTCCATGGACACGCAGGTGTGCGCGAGGGAATGAAACCATACGGCTCTCGGAAGCTCAACAGGACGGCTGGACCACGGACGTGACAGGCATGAAGGTCCGGCTGACCCGAAAACTCGCAGAATCGATTGACGGGATTGATTTGTCGAAGGCCCGCGAGGGCGATACGCTGGATTTGTCGCCCCGGGAGGCGCTTACATTGATTGCCGAAGGGTGGGCCTTGCCTGTCCATGGGTCCGAGCGCGACAGAGCCCACGATCGGCCGCCGCGCACGCGCCGGCGTCGCGCTCCGACAAAACGTGCCAAGACCTGACCAGCCAGTATCTTCTTGGCGCGCTCTGCGCGCCCTAGTCCGTTATGCGGCTTCCGACGCAACGAGTACAGAATTCGCGTTTCGAGCCGCATAAGGGCCTAACAACGCCGGAGGCCTGAAGGCCTCCGGCTACGAGCCTCCGCATGTCATGGTACCAGCCTCCGCATGTCATGCGGGCGTGGCACTCAGCACGTAGCCATCACCGTGAACGGTGCGAATGAAGCGCGGCCGATGTGGATCCGGCTCGATCTTCTTTCGGAGCCGCGCGATGGCATGATCGACAGACCGGGTCGTCAGCGGAACGTCGACATAGCCCCAGATCTCGCGCAACAACTCGTCGCGGTAGACGACACGCTCGTGCCGCTCGGCAAGGTACCGAAGCACGCCAAACTCCCGGTGCGTCAGATGGACTTCTCGTTTGCCGACGGATGCCCGCAGCGCGTTGAAGTCGACGGTGATCGAGCCGAGCACGAGCCGCTCGACACCCCGCCGGCTGCGTCGTAGTACCGCGTGGATACGCGCCAGGAGCTCGTCGAGATCGAACGGCTTGGTGAGGTAGTCGTCTGCTCCCAGCTTCAATCCGCGGAGCTTGTCGGCCTTCTGCGCGCGGGCGGACAGGATCACGATGGGCGTTCGTCCTCCCTGCCTCAACACGCCACACAACTCGAACCCGCTGCGGTCCGGGAGCATCAGATCGAGGAGGACGAGGTCAGGCTGAAACGTACGGAGACGGGCGACCGCTTCGCGGCCGTCGCCGGCTGCGGTGACGTCATAGCCGGCGAATCGGAGATTGTCGGCAATGACCCTCGCGAGGGTATCGTCGTCCTCGACGATCAACACGCGTCCCTGCATATCGCTAGTCTCCATGGATCGGCACTTCGAGGCGCGCCGTGGTGCCCGCACCGACGTCGCTCTCGAGCTCGAACCGCCCACCGTGGTCGGCAGCCACGCGCATCACGATCGCCAGGCCGAGGCCGCTGCCGTGCGTGCCTGTCCGGCGTCCCCGGACGAACCTGCGCTTGACCATCTGAATCTCGTCCGGCGGGATGCCGGGCCCGCGATCCCTCACTTCGATGACCACGCGTGAGTCAGACCATCGGGCACTGAGGCGGATATGACGGAGATCGCCGGAATAGCGAATGGCATTGTCGATCAGGTTATCGAGCGCCAGGCGCAGCGCCGTACCGTCGCCGCGCACGAGCGGCAGATCGTGGGGAACGTCCGTCGTTACCTCGAAGTGCCCTTCGGCAAGCTGGCGCTCGAAGCCGCCGAGCGAGTCCTCGATCAGCTCGGCAGGTGCAAGCCGTTCGAACTGATACAGGTCCCTCACGTCGATGATCCGCGCGTACGCCAGCAGATTGTCGACGAGCCGCGTCAGGCGTTTGCTCTCTTGAAACAAGAGGTGGGTGTACTCGGTCAGACGCGTACCACTCAGACGCCCGCGGACCATGGTCTCGCTGGCGGCTCGAATCGTTGCCAGCGGAGTCTTCAACTCATGGGCGGCAATCGAGACGAATTCGGCTCGCATCGCCGCGAGCGACGAGCGCGCGCGCACGGAATGAGCCGTCAGCAGGAAACTGATGGCCAGGCCGAGGGCGGTAGCGGCGATGGCGAGCAGGGTCGTGTCCGCGCCGGACGTCGCCCAACCGAGCATTGGATCGCCGGCTGCGCTCACGCGCACGCTCCACATGGGAGGGACGCTTTCCTCGCCGTCGAGTTCGGTGGCGGCCGGATCGAAGAACTGCAGCGGAAACTCGCGCAAGGCGGCATGGTCGCCCCGTACGATCCCCGTGACGGCGCCCCCGGTTTCATCGAGGACGGCATACTCGAGCGCGGTGCCGCTTTCCGTGATGCGCGACACTTCGGAAACGAGCTCGGCAAAATAACGCTGACGCACCCACGCAAGGTTGACGGTGAATCCGACAACGCTTTCGAGCCGCTCGTGGTAGACGTCGGCGTACTGCAGCCGCGCGACGATCTCGTACGGAACATCCGCCAGCCGTATGTCGAAGTGCGCGTAGCTCACGCGATTCCTGGCGTCGTGCTGGACGCGGGTCAAAAGCGGCGCGGTAATCGGCGGATTCCGGACGATGACCACAGGATACCGGCCCGCGTTGATCGCTCCCGTCATCCATGGAGGCGTCCGGCTAGCGCGGTTGAAGAACACGAGCTCGCCGTCGCCGCGTCTCCAGCCAAAGAAGGATTCGGGATAGATGTAGCGTGTGAAGGCGGAAGCCACCTCATGGCTGAAATCCGCCAGAGATTGGGTGGCGTAGTCCCCTGAGTCGCGATTTGCCAGAACGAGCGCTTGTGCGCCGCGCATGTCGCGCGTGAGCGCGATGACGAGACGGTCTGCGTCATCCTCAGCATTTCGCTCGATGAGGGCGGCGGTACTTTGTCGCCATTCGCTCACCGCCCGATATCCATACCAAGACAGCGCGAGCACCGCGGCGGCCAATGCGATCGTGAGCATCAACGGCAGATAGGGGTTGTCTCCCCTGAGCGCCCGCTGTCTCATCGGCGCATCTCCATCTCGCGGTAATAACGGGCTGCGCCCGGATGGAGCGGGAGCGGGGTTGCCGCCGCACGACTCATGTTGAAGCCACGCAGCATCCGCACTTCTCGCCCGGCATTGGTGACGGCGTGAAAGAACGCCTTCGTCAGGTTGTACACGAGCCGCTCGTCGAGATCGGCGCGGCACACAAAGATGCCGTCAACACCCACGGTGTGCACAGCGCGATCGACGCCGGGGTACGTGCCCCCGGGAATGATCGTCGCTCGCAGAAACGGGTACTCGGCACGAAAGCGCTCGATTTCCGGTCCGACGACCTGCAGAATCCGCGCGCCGTGGCCGGTGGCCGTTGCGATGTTCGGGTTTGGGAATCTGCCGCCCCAGAATGCCGCGTCGATCTCACCGTTCATGACCGGGCGAACGGCCTCATCGAACGCCAGGTGCTCGGCTCTGATGTCGCCCGCGCTGATGCCGAAGGCACTGAGCAGCAACCCTGCTGTGATTGCGACACCAGTACCAGGAGGTCCTAGCGAGACGCGGCGTCCGCGCAGGTCCCGGATCGATCGAATGGGCGACTGAGGCGCGACGACTACCTGAAGCTCCCGAATCGGGAGTGCCGCAACCGCTCGAAGCTGGTCGAACGACCCGGCCACATCGGCAAGCTGCCCTACCGATGCCAGGTAGGCGATGTCGGCGTATGTGGAGGCCGCATCGACCTCGTGGCGCTGCAGCATTGAAAGGTTTGTGACTCCGGCAGTCGAATCGAGCAACTCGATCTGAACGCCCGGCATTGCCCGCACGAGTGCGTCGCGCAATGCGGACGTGAAATGAGTGGTCTCGTCGCCCCACGTGTGGGCGATGCGGACCGATGGGACGACGGCATGCGCACGCACCACCGCCGAATCGGCCTGAGGCGTGGAGCAGGCTATCGCCGTGGTACCGGCAACCAGCACGAGACCGCTACGCGTCAGGGCTCCGGTCCACGGAGAACGACGCCGCAGCATATGTATGAATGGCATGAAGACAGGTTCGCGCGTCGTGCCGGGCTCTTGTTTCACATCGGCGACCGGTTGTCAACGCGCGGGGATTGTCCCAATTTGTCGCCGGAAGCCGCCCCCTGTCAGACGGGGCCTATACAGCGGGTGCCGAGCGAGCATATATTCTTGCGTGCCGCCTTCACCATGGGCTTCGGCGAGCCTCGCCGGAGTGGAACACGGAGGCGGGCGGAGGCCTCCATGAAACGATGCAGTGTCGCCTGCCTGTTCTTCGCGGCCCTGATTCTCACGGCCACCACGCCGGGCGTGGCGCAGACAGGTCAAAGAGCAAAGGCACAAAACGTACCGGAAATCCCGTTTGAGTCCGTTCCCAACTTCCTCCAGATGCCGCCGGATGTCTATCTTGGCGAGAGCATGGGCGTGGCAAGGAACTCGAAAGGAAACCTGTGGGTGTACCACCGCAGGGACGACACACGTCTGTTCGAGTTCGACCCCAACGGTAAGTTCGTCCGCGAATGGGGTGCGGGTAGCTACGGTTTCGAGTTCGCGCACAAGGTACGCGTCGATTCTGAAGATAACGTGTGGGCGGTCGACGAGGGGACGAACATGCTCATCAAGTTCAACCCCCAAGGCAAAGTCGTCATGGTGCTGGGGCGCCGCCCGGAGGCCGTCGAGGGTATCGTCGAACAGCCGCAGGGCGACCCGCCGCCGGATGAGCGATACCTGTTCGCACGTCCCACCGACGTCGGCTGGGATCCCCAGGGCAACATCTTCGTGTCCGACGGATACATCAACCATCGGGTGGTGAAGTTCGACAAGAACGGCCGATTCATCCGCAAGGTTGGAAGCAACCTGAGAGGAAACCAGCCGTATCAGTTCAACACCCCGCACTCGATTGCTGTCGATGCCCAGGGGAACGTCTACGTCGCCGACCGCGGTAACGCGCGCATCCAGGTGTTCGACAACAACCTGGTGCTCCGCGCCATTTACGACAACGTCGGGAATCCCTGGGAGGTGTGCATCTCACCCGGGCCGCACCAGTATCTCTTCTCGTCGAACTCGAACCCCGACTCCAATACGCCCGCCACCTCGTGGGACGTCAGCGGCGAGATCTACAAGATGGAGCTCGACGGCCGGATCGTCGGCAAGTTCGGCAGGGCCGGCAAAGCGGTGGGCCAGTTCCAGACGGTGCACGGCATCGACTGTCGCAACCCGGACGAGCTGATCATCTCGGAGATCTCCGCGTGGCGCGTGCAGAAGATTCGCCTGCGCCCGCAGTCGCCGCAGACCGCGAGCGTGAGATAAGGGGAGGATGCCATGAGACGCGTACTATCGGCCGCCTTCGTTGCGGCGACGCTCGCCTTCAGCGTCACGCTGTCGGCGCAGCTGAACTTTCCGGAGATCCCGTTCGACGCGGTCGATCCGCTCACGGTCAACCTCCCTCAGGACATCTACCTGGGTGAAGCGGCCGGCGTCGCGACCAACTCCAAGGGTGAGATTTTTGTTTACACCCGCACCGGCACGCCGAGGGTCACCACGGCGGGGTCGCGCAACGTCTCCCACGGCGGGGCACGCCTGTTCCAGTTCGACCGGACCGGCAAGTTCGTCCGCGAGATGGGCCAGGGGGCGTACGGGTTCCTGATGGCGCAGCAGGTGCGCGTCGACCCGCAGGACAACATCTGGACCGTCGATCAGATGGCCAATCAGGTCGTCAAGTTCGACCCGAACGGCCGGATTCAGATGATCTTCGGCCGCAAGCCTGAGGCGATGCGCGCACCCAACCTGCCGTTGAACAGGCTGGCCGATACGTACGCGCTCGTGCCGCACAGGCCTGCGGCGCCGGCTGGTGAGGGCCGTGGCGGCGCGCCACCTGCGGCGGCGGCCGGCGGTGGCCGTGGCGCAGGACCACTTCCGGGCGCCGGACCTCCAGGAGAGAACTTCAACCGTCCGACCGACGTCGCGTGGGATTCGCAGGGGAACATCTACATCACCGACGGGTACGGCAACTCGCGCATCGCTAAATACGACCGTAACGGCAAGTGGATCAAGAACTGGGGCTCCACCGGTACGGAAGACGGTCAGTTCCAGGTGGTGAAAGGGATCGCGATTGACGCGGCGAACAACGTCTACGTGGCCGACCGCGACAACAAGCGCGTTCAGGTCTTCGACACGGAAGGGAACTTCAAAACCCAGTTCCGCAACGTCGGGTCGCCGTGGGCGATCTGCATCAACCCAGGTGCGCGGCAGTTCCTGTACGTTTCGAACTCGAACCCACCCAACAACCTGGACTACGACGGCGAAATCCTGAAGATGACGCTGGATGGCCGCATCGTCGGGAAGTTCGGGCGCGCGGGCAAGATGCTCAAGGAGTTCGGCACCGTCAACTCCATCGACTGCCGTAGCGAGAACGAGCTGTACGTTGGTGAGCTCGGTAACTGGCGCGTGCAGAGGGTCACACTGAAGCCGACGGCCGCCGGGACGCGGTAATTCGAACAAGTCACAAGGCACAAGGCACAACGATTAAGAACTGCGTTGTGACTTGTGCTTTGAGCCTTGTGACTTGTGCTTTGGCGAAGCTCACCGCCCCCGCCAGCTTTCCCCGAAATAGAAGCGGTAACCGCCCTGCTGGCGGATATCCTCGAGGGAGCGTTCGCCTTCGATGCACGCCTCCTCGATGATCTCGAACCCGGGCTCCATGATCCGCCGAAGGGGCCACGCCACCCGCCAGGGTCTCGTGTACACCTTCGGATCCTCGAAGGTCACCTCGTAATGGATCGTGTTGGCATCGATCAGCGTCAGGCGCTCGGTCAAATGGGCAGTGTCTGAATAGAAATTCCCCGAATCGTCAATCCAGGTGTAGCCATTGAAATTGGTCGTATCAATGGCCAGCGTGTTTCCGTCCCAGCGGCCGCGCGAGAGTCCGTTCCACGTCTTGATGGCCGCCCCCGCGGGTGGGCGGTCGCCCATCGCAATCACGCGATACACGTGATGGTCCTCGTGATGCCACAACACGTCGTCATCGGTCGGAGGTTGCACGATCTGACTGGCGTCCTGCAGCGCCAGGCGGGGAATGCCGGCCGTGGAGCAGGTGGTACGCGGATCCACGTACTGGCGGAAGTTCACCCCGCGCCGGCCGATCGCAGCAGCCCATGGCTGGTAAGGGATCTTTCGATCCGGCGGATCGATCACCTCGGGGGGCGCGGCATGCCACGGCATGATGGGATCCTTGATCAACGGATCGTCGGCCGGGACGCCTTCTACGGAGAACGCCTGCGTGAGCAGGCTGCGCCAGTGTCCCTGCAGGTTGGGCCGGCCGTTCGACGTCCGCGGCGGGTTGAACGTCTTGGCCTTCTGCAGCGCGCAGGTGTGAAACGCAAGTGGCTCCGGAGGGCAACCGGCAGCTTCCGTCAGGACCGGCGCCTGCGCGATGATACGAGGCGTCACCGCCACGATAACCGCGAGACAGATCAATGCGATTGCGCATCGAGGTTTCACGCTACCCTCCTGTCAATTGGCGGCCTTGCCGCGTTCGCGCGCCGCCTGCTCTTCTGTCATGAGCAGCCACGGCTCGTAATCCAGCAGGCGCACGTTCGGCTCCTTGCGGCGGTAGAAGATCATGCTCATTTGCCACGGCCGCGTAAACACCTTCGGGTCCTCGATCGTGACCTCGTAGCGCAAATGATCGGGGCCGTCGAGCGTGTAGCGCTCGACGAGGTGCAGTGCCTCGCTGTGGAAATTGCCCGCACGATCGAACCACGTCTGGTCGGTGAAGTGTACGACGTCGACAACGAGCGTGTCGCCGTCCCAGCGGCCGCGCGAGTCGCCGACCCACCAGTTGATCGGCCCCCGTAGATGCGGCGTGCCATTGGTGTGGATGATCCGGATGCCGCGCGCATACTCGAACGCGATGTTCACCTGGCCGGGCGTCTGAAAGATCTGAAAGGGAAACGGCATGTACATGATCCGGGGGACGCCGGGGAGGAACCCCTTTGTCTCTGGATCGGCGGTCAGCCGGTTGGCGAAGTTCTCTTGCTTTTTCACTAGTGCCCACGGTTGATATGGGATCTCGTTGCCGACCACGACGCCCTGACCGGCCGGCACGCCGAGCCGCGCGGAATGATCCTGAATATCCCAGGCCGCCGTGTTCAGCGCCTGCCAGATGCCCTGCAGGTTGGGCTTGCCGTCCGGCGTGCGCGGCACGTCGCGGACTTGACCCGCCGCCGCGATTGGCGCGAGCGTCAGGACGGCGGCGGCAATCGTGCTGGTAAACGCGTTTCGCATCTCACCGACCTCCGGGAGCCAAGGCAAACGTCTGTTGCCAACTCGCTTCTACATCGAAGCGACACCTGTTGGCAACTCCGGAGACGAGATGCGCGGCGAAGGTCACGTGTTCATTTCGAGCCACTCCGCAACTGCAGGGTGGGCGACTTGTTTCCTTCGTGGCAGGCAAATTCCATCAGCTGAAACCCGGGCGTTCTGTTCCGGCGCAGGGGAAACGTCATCGTCCATGGCCGAGTGTACACGGTGGGATCGTCGATCTGCGCTTCCCAGAGCAGCGTATCTCCATCGACCATCGCGATGCGTTCAGTGATGTGCGCCTTCTCGGAGTAGAAGTTGCCGACGTTGTCGAGCCACTCGGCGCCGTTTTGGTGGGTGGTTTCGATGACGAGCGTGTTGCCTTCCCATCGGCCGTGCGAATCACCCATCCACTTGCGGATGTTGCTTCCGAGGGGTGGGCGTCCGTCCATGGCAATGACGCGGTACGCGTGGTTCTGCTCGTGGAGCGTAAAGATGAAGGCAGAAGCCGACGGCTGGACGAACTGATAATCCATCATCCACATCTGTCGGGGAACGCCGCGGAGAAAGCACTGGGCGTTGGGATCCAGGAACTCAATCGAGGGCGGGTCGAGTGTATTTTCGGCGCGTTCGGCCTGCTTCGCCGCCGCCCACGGCTGATACGGCACATGACCGTCCGACGGGTCGACGATGAGTGTCGGCCCACCCTGATAGGCGAAGCTCGGTTCGTGCGCTTCGATGTTGAACGCCTGCCGATTAGCGTTCCAATAGCCCTCGAAGTTGGGTTTGCTCTCCGATGTGCGCGGTGGGGCAAAGGTCTTGATCTTCTCCTTGGCGCACGCGTAGAACGCCACCGGGTCGGCCGGACATCCCGCGATCATTGCGGGGCGGTTTGGCGCTTCGGCCTGCTCCAATGGCCGCTGCTGCTCGCGCTGCTGTGCGACGCCGGGCGTGGACATGAACAGTACTGTCGCCACCGCCGTGCAGAATCCCAGGACCCTCGAACGCATCGCGTTCTCCTTATGTCGTCATAGGCACGACGACTCGTCTATCTCGTGGCCGGAGCGCGCCGCGCGCCGTAGGCCTTTGTCATCGTCGTCCTGCAAACCATCGCAACGTCCTCAGTTAGTCGACTGGAGTGCGTGGCATTCGTACTCGAGCAACTGGAAGCGCGGCTCGCGGTGACGGTAGAGGAGCAGGTTCATCTTCCACGGCCGGCTGAACACCTTGGGATCCTCGATGGTGGCTTCGTAGTTCAGGTGGTCGCGGTCGAGGAAGGAGTAACGTTCCACCACGTGGAGCAGTTCGCTGTGATGGTTCCCCGCCCGATCGAACCAGGTCTGGTCGTTGAAATGGACGACGTCCACTACAAGGGTGTCGCCATCCCACTTCCCGCGCGAATCGCCCATCCACCACTCGATCGGACCTTCGAGGTGCGCTGAGTTCAGGTAGATCTCGCGCACCGCATGGACGTACTCGTACAGGATGCCCACCTTCTGAGGAGTTTGGAAGATCTGGAAGGGAAACGGCATGTATGTGATGCGCGGCACACCGGGGAGATAGCACTTGAGCGCGGGGTCGGCGGTGTGCCGGCTGGCGTAGTTCTGCTTCTTTTTCTCGAGTGCTGCTGGCAGATAGGGGATGTCATTGCCCTCGACGACGCCTTGGCCGGCGGGGACGTCCTTGTCAGCGGAATGATCCTGAATGTCGAGCCACGCGCTCGTGTGCATCACCTGCCAGAAGCCGGAGAGATCGGGCTTGCCGTCAGGCGCGCGCGGAATCTGAGCGGCGACCGGCGTAGTCGTCAGACAGAAAACGGCCGCAACCGCACAAATCGCGCGCGCCATGACGTGGTTATCGCGCCTCAGGTGCGTTGTCGGTTGCGCCAAGGAAGAAGTTGCGACCGTCCTCGAAGGTCACGGACTGCCCGTTGGCGGTGGCGTCACCATTCTTCGCACGGAACCCCTTCACCACAACTTTGGAACCAACCGGGAAGTCGGTCTTGCGCAGGCCGCGGCGCAGCAAGGCGTTCGGTGCGCCAGCCTCGATTGCCCAGTTTTGAACTTTTCCATCCGTTCCCTTGACATCGATGTAGATCCAGCCGTGCGGATTGACCCATTCCATCTTGGTCAACGTGCCCGTCAACGTAACCGGCTGGGTGGCATCGAACTCGGCGGCGAACGAGTGGTGCGCCCGCGCTGGGGCCACCGAGCAGACGATCCAGAGTGCTACGGCGAGGACCGGTAACATCATTCGCATCGAACGTACCTCCAAGGTGTGCAACGTATTCAAAACGGACGGCCTTTCGAGCCGTAGGCTACACGAGTTCGGACCGGCGGTCTGTCGCAAAATGTCTCCGCCCCGAGGGACCGAGGATAAGGCATTCCCAACTATTATGCGCGACAAACTGCGACAAAAAACCAATTGAATGACGGCGCACGTTCGGTGCTTGATTGGCACGTCGAAACACGCGTTAACAGGAGCGTCTGATGAACAAGAGTTTCGCCTTTGTGGTGATGATGACGACCGCCGTGCTGGCGTGGCCCGGCGAGAGCCACGCCCAGGATGCGACGGTCAACGGTACGGTAACCGATACGACGGGCGGCGTCCTGCCGGGTGTGACCGTCACGGCGGTACACGAAGCCACGGGAAACACCTTCGTTGGCGTGACCGACGAGCGTGGAACCTATCGGATTCAGGTGCGCGTCGGCCGGTACAAGATGACGATCGAGCTGTCGGGCTTTGCAACCGTGGCCCAGGGATTTGAAGCCCTGGTCGGCCAGACGCTGACGATGAACGCGCAGATGATGCCGTCAACCGTACAGGAATCTGTGACGGTCACGGGAGAAGCCCCGTTGATCCAGACGACCTCGTCCACGCTGGCCGGCAACATCGATCCGCGGCAGACCGAGGACCTTCCAGCGATCGGCGGCAACTGGCTCGAGCTCGCACTACTGGCGCCTGGCAACCGATCGAACGGAACCGACCCGAACACCCCGACCGCGCGGAACCGCTTCGACATGCAGTTGAATATCGACGGGCAGCAGGTGACGAACAACGGGCGTGCCGGCGCGGCTAATCCGCGCGTGACGCAGGATGCCATCGGGGAGTTCCAGTTCATCGCCAGCCGCTGGGATGCGTCGCAGGGACGGTCGAACGGCGTGCTCGTCAATGCTGTCACCAAGTCGGGCACCAACATGACGGCGGGTACCTTCTCGGGCATCTTCCGGAGCGACAGGTTCAACGCTCCGGACTTCGTCCAGCACCGGGTGCTTCCGTATTCGAACACACGGTTCAATGTAACGTTCGGCGGTCCGTTCGTTCGCGATCGCGCACACTATTTCGGATTTTTCGAGCGCGAGAGCGAGCCCTCGACCGTGACGTACAGCAGCGTGTACCCCTCGTTCAACATCGACCAGGAGCGAGATGCCAAGGAGTGGAACGGCGGCGCACGCGTCGACTTGCAGCTCGGCGGTCAGACGCACTTGATGGTGCGCGGCACAAAGTGGCACCGGACCGACCCGGCGTACGCGATTGCCGGCAGCGCCAGCGTGCATCCCTCAGCACAGGGCCACTCGTATGCGAGCTCCGACACGTTGTTCGGCACGTTCACGCGAGTGCTGGGCAGTCGGGCGCTGAACGAGATCAAGGGCGGCTTCACCGGCGCCGTCGAGCGAAATCGCAGTCTCGTCACGTGGGCCGGCCATCCACAGGCGGCGCTGGCAGGCGTGACCAACGGCGCGCCGCGCATCAACTTCAACGGCTACAGCTTCGGCAACAACAACACCAACTGGCCGCAGACCCTCGGGCAGCAGGTGTTCACGATTCGCGACGACTTCACCCTGTCGTTCAACAAGGGCGGCCGGCACGACGTGAAGATGGGCGGCGAGTACCTAAACATTTTCTTCTACCTGTACAACTGCCGGCCGTGTGTCGGCATCTTTGACGCTGCAAACGCACGGCCGCCGGCCAATGTCGAGCAGCTCATCCCGGTCTGGAACGACCCGAATGCGTGGAACCTGAACGCGCTGAATCCGTTTATCCGGTCGTACCAAATCGGCATCGGCGAGTTCGGCGGCCAGGCGCGCCGGAACACCGTGGCTGGCTGGATCCAGGACGACTGGCAGATGACGCAGCGTCTCACACTGAATCTCGGCCTGCGGTACGATCTGCAGCCGAACTCGTTCGCGAATTTCATCGAGGTCTACCCGATCCTGAAGCCGGGCCGCGCCAACGACGTCACCAACTTCCAACCGCGCGCCGGGTTCGCCTATGCGCTCGACGACCGGACGGTGATTCGCGGCGGCGCCGGCAAGTACTACGGCCAGGTGGTCAACAACCTGACGTCGTTTTCGCTGTCGGCTTCGACGACGTTCGTGGCGCAGGTGGCCAACGACGGGCGTCCCGACTTTGCCACCAACCCGTTCAACGGGCCGATACCGACGCTGCAGGAGCTGCGGGAGCGGGCGGCGCGGCTCGGTATCGACCAGAGCACCGGGTCGGCCATTGCCACCCCGCACATGAAGATGCCGTACAGCTGGAGCTCGTCGATCGGGTTCCAGCGGCAGCTGACGGCCACGACGGCGCTCACGTCCGACTTCAACTTCGTGGGCGCGCGCCGCGAGCGGCTGGGGCTCACCAACCTGAACCTGAGCTACAACCAGGCGACGGGGCTGAACAATCCGTTTTCGAACCGCGCGCTCCGTCCGATTCCCGGATGGGGGCTGACGGGTGTGTCGGTAAACACGGGCCGGTCGAACTACCGCGGCTGGGAGACGGCGTTCACCAAGCGGATGAGCAACAACTACCAGTACTCGGTCACGTACACTTTCGCAGGGCTTTGGGATAACGACGCGCAGCCGTATCTGGTGGATTGCGCGCGAGAAGACGCCGAATCGTGGTGCACGATGGGTCCGCTCCCGTTCGCGGTGGCGAAGGATCTCGGCGGCGAGTACTCCCTGGCCACATCCGACCAGCGGCACCGCGCGGTGTTCAATGGCATCTGGGATCTACCGATGGGTTTCCAAGTGAGCGGACTCTACTTCTATGGATCGGGTGCGCGTTTTTCGCCGACTTCGGGCGGCGACCGCCGCGGCATCGGTTCGGCCACTGGCAGCCGGCTCCGCGCAGACGGGACAATCGTCGAACGCAACTCCTTCGTCGGCCGGCCCATCCACCGGGTCGACGCACGCTTCTCCAAGACCTTCGCGATCGGCAGCCGCGTTCGGCTCGAGGGGATGGTGGATACGTTCAACCTGTTCAACCACGAGAACTACAACTCGTACACGTTGAACGAAGTCAACGTTGCGTACGGACGGCCATCGGATGGGAGCCTGGCGCGCAGACTGCAGCTTGGGTTCCGCGCGACGTTCTAAACGAGACCGCGCGCGGGATACGTTGACCGTATCCCGCCGCGCGCCGCTGGGACATTCCGCAGGATCTATTTCGGGCGCGTGATCTCGAACACGATGAACTTGAGTGTCGGGGTCGCGGCCACGATCTCGTGTGGCACGTTCTCGGGGATCAGCAGGAAGTCGCCGGGTCCCACCCGGTGGTCGGTGCCTCCGACGATCGCCTTTCCGAAAACGTTGCCTGGCGCTTGCGTGGCAGTGCCGGCAGTGGGCGCCGCCGCACCCTCGATCTTGCCCCCGGTCCTGATGGTCGCGGTGCCATCGATCACCGCCCACATCTCGCCTTCCTGCTGATGGATGGCGGGCCGCTGGGGCAGCTTGCGGTGCTCGATCGAGAGCCGCCAGACCCCGATCCGTTCAACGATCGTATGTTCCTGAGTGGGGCGGTCCTCGGTCATCTTCGTAAGCTGGGCCCGGATGGCGCCAGCGGTGAGGAGTGTGGCGATGTTGTCGTTGGACGGCGCCCTGGGCTCAGCCGGTGCAGCCCCTCTACCGGCTTGCTGCATCGAGGCGGACGCCGAGAGCATCAGGATGAAGCTGCACACGCTCGCGATGGTTCGCATCTAATTCCTCCAGTGCTGATTTTCCAGTTCGAGAGATTGTGAAGGCCCCACTGCAACGGCCGCGAGTCTACGGCGAGGTCAATCCAGCGAATGTCTCAAATTGTCGTAGCCGGCGACGGCCGTGGTTCTTTGCGCAGAAGGAGGCCCTGGGGCAGGCCTACCGCAGTTGCCTGGCGCGCACGTACACGATCACGCCGATGAGAACGCCATACACCACGGTGATAATCGAGAGCGCCATGAAGCGGGCATATGCAGCGCGGCCCACCACGTCATAAATGCTCAAGCCGATGACCGCCAGGCATGCAACCGTCGTCACTTGAAGCATGCGGTTGAATCGTGGCAGCGCATCGACGAGAAGCATGATGGCCGGCGTCGAGAGCAGCAGAACGTAGTCCCACCCTTGCGGGGACAGCAGCCCTACCGCGGTGAGGAGCAGCGCCACTTCCAGATACTCGGGCCTCGCCCAAGGCCGCCGCATCGCGATGACGGCGGCGCACATCCCGACCAGCGCGACGCTCGTGACAATAGTCAGCCACTGCGCGAACGCACCCGGGCCCAGCCACTTGGCGTACATCGCTGCGATGGACACATTGTCCTGATTCGTGAGATTCGCGAACGTGGAGGTTGTCACTGCTTCCCACCAAGCTCCCAAGAGATCAAGATTTCCGCCGATTCCGTACGTAACCGCTGGCCACGACAGTGCCAATAGCAGGACGGCCGCGCAGGCAGCCGCGGCGCGGAACCGTCGCGTGGCGAGCAGGTAGGGGAGAAACACCAGGCCGTACGGCTTGACGACGACGGCTGCGCCGAACATCGCGCCGGCGCCGACGTCGCGCGCATTCTGGAGTCGTGCGAGCCCCCCGATCGCTACGACACCAAACAGCAGGTTGGCCTGACCGAGCGTCAGCTCGTGGGCGTAGAACTTGCCGAGCGTCAGAATCGTGGCAATCGCGACGAGCGATGCCGGCACCACGCGTGCCGGAAGCTGACGCAACGACAGCACCAGCAGCGCTGCGAGGAGGCCCACCGATAACGCGAACCAGACTGCTTTCGCGGCCGGGACGGGGAGCGCAGCAAATGGCACGAAGACGAAGGCAAACGCGGGGAAGTACTTGAACTGGTAGTGCTCGTCGCTCGCGCGATACAACGATTCGCCCGCTGTCGCACGCGCGCCGGCTGTCCGATAGACCTCGAAGTCCACCATCTCGTTCCGGATTCGTGATGTGAAAGCAGCGGCCGCAAGACAGGCAACGAGCGTCAGAAATATCGCGGCGCGCATGGTAGGGGTGGCCCGGCCTC
>Ga0209640_10000086_pt1 | contig 56696 bp, 46 predicted proteins | sample RifCSP10_1_FD_184018 | JGI IMG/M metagenome (GOLD analysis project Ga0209640, IMG submission 184018) | Soil microbial communities from Rifle, Colorado - Rifle CSP2_sed 10_1 (SPAdes) (version 2) | ecosystem: Environmental > Terrestrial > Deep subsurface > Rock core/Sediment | place: Rifle...
CCCTGCCCGGGATCCAGGTGGATCCCTATCGCGGCATGATGCCGCACTTCCGGGTGGCGGCGGCGCGTGCGCGCGCACTGCATGCCGCGGCATCCGGGACTGCTCGTGCGATTGTCGCATCGGCTGCGGCCCTCTTGCCGCGGGTCAGCCCTCCGGCGCGGCTGCTCGAAGCCTCGGTCGACCTCCGAGTGGGGACCGAGCTCGAGCCGCACCGTCTGGCGGATCTGCTGATCGACGGCGGGTTCACGCGCGAGGACCCCGTTGACGAGCATGGCACGTTCACTCTTCGGGGGGGCATCCTGGACGTCTTTCCGCCGGCAGACAGCGAGCCGGCGCGCATCGAGTTCGTTGGTGATTTGGTCGAAGCGCTGCGCCGATTCGATCCGTCAACGCAACGGTCGACGAGCACCACCGATCACGTCCAGATTGTCCCGGCACGAGAGCGCTTCGATGACGAGCCGTTGATGTCGGTGGTGGACTTCCTGGCCGCGACGCCAGCGGGCGTACAGCTGGTCGTCTCGGAGTTCGAACATGTTCGCCAGCAAGCCGTCAAGCTTCGCGAGCAACTGCAGCGCAGTTATGAGGAAACATCCGAGCGCGGCCGCGGACGGGCTCTGCCGCCGCCGCAGGCATTTGCCGGCTGGGAGGAGCTCGAAGCACGAGCCGTGTCGGCACTCCGACTGGACGAGCTGGCGGTTGAAGACGAGACAGGGGCTCACCACGTCTCTTGTCAGCCAAACATGGAGTTTCGTGGCCGGATCGCCGACTGGGTTTCGGACATCAGGCGCGCCTCCGACCGCGGTGCCACCGTCGTGATCGTTGCCGGAAGCGCCGGTCGTGCGGAGCGGAGTGCCGAAATCCTGCGCGACTACGGCGTCATCGCAGCGCTTCTGGATCGCTCAGAAGAGGTGCATCCGGGTTCGGTTCTCATCACGTTCGGGAGTCTGTCGAAGGGATTCCGGCTCGAGGACGCCGCTCTCCAGGTCTACTCGGAGACGGACGTCTTCGAAGAAGAGCGTCGAACACCGGAGCCACGACGAAGCCTTGCCAAGACGTTTCTCTCAGACCTCCGCGACCTCAAGGTCGGCGACCTCGTCGTGCACGTCGACCACGGGATTGGGGAGTTTGTGGGGCTGAAGCAGCTCGCGACGGGAAGCCGTCCGGCGACGGTCTCTGGCGCCGACGTACAGGAGTTCCTGGAGCTGCGGTATCACGGGGACGACAAGTTGTTCGTCCCCGTCGAACGACTGGATCTGATCCAGAAGTACACGGGCGGGTCGCGTCCGGCCCTTGATCGGCTGGGCGGAACGTCATGGGAAAAAGCCAAGACGCGCGTCAAGAAGGCCATGCGCGACATGGCCGAAGAGCTCCTCAAACTGTACGCGCAGCGCAAAGCCGTGCCGGGCCATGCCTTCTCCCCGGATACACACTGGCAGGAGGAGTTCGAAGGCGCGTTTCCATACGAGCCGACGCCAGACCAGGCGACGGCCATCGCGGACGTCAAGCGCGACATGGAGACTGCGACCCCCATGGACCGTCTGCTGTGCGGCGACGTCGGGTATGGCAAGACGGAGGTGGCCATGCGGGCCGCCTTCAAAGCCGTCATGGACGGCAAGCAAGTGGCGTTTCTCGCTCCCACGACGGTCCTGGCTTTTCAGCATCTGAAGACGCTTCGCGATCGGTTCGCCGCCTTTCCGGTCTCCATCGACATGGTCAGCAGGTTCCGGACCAAGCAGGAGACGAAAGAGATTCTCGCGCGTCTCGCCGAAGGCAAAGTGGACATCATCGTGGGTACGCACCGACTGCTGTCGAAGGACGTTCTCTTCAAGGACCTCGGCCTCCTCGTTGTCGACGAGGAGCAGCGCTTCGGGGTCGTTCACAAAGAGCGCATCAAACAGATGCGCAAGCGAGTCGATGTGCTGACGATGACCGCGACGCCCATCCCTCGGACGCTGAACATGTCCCTGGTCGGCATCCGTGACATGTCGATCATCGAAACCCCACCCAAGGATCGATTGTCCATCCAGACCAACGTCGTCAAGTTCGACGCGGCCGTGATTGAACGGGCGATCCGCAATGAGATTGCCAGGGGAGGGCAGGTCTACTTCGTCCACAATCGCGTCGAATCGATCTTTTCCATTGGGAACCTGCTGCAGCGACTTGTGCCGGAGGCGCGGATCGCAGTTGGCCACGGACAGTTGGGGGAGGAAGAGCTGGAGCGGGCGATGCTGGCATTCGTCGAGCGGCGCTGCGACATTCTGCTGGCGACCACGATTGTCGAGAACGGACTCGACATTCCCAACGCGAACACCATCATCATCAATCGGGCGGACCGGTACGGCCTCGCTCAGCTGTACCAGCTGCGAGGTCGTGTCGGGCGGTCGGATCGGCCGGCGTATGCGTATCTGCTGATCCCACCGCCGGACTCCTTGTCTCCTGTGGCGCGCAAGCGGCTCGCCGCAATCAAGGAGTTCAGCGACCTTGGCAGCGGATTCCGGGTCGCGGCGCTCGATCTGGAGATCCGCGGCGCCGGTAACCTGCTCGGAGGGGAACAGAGCGGTCACATCGACGCCGTCGGGTTCGAGATGTACGTGAAACTGCTGGAGGAGACGATCCGCCAGCTCCGTGGCGAGGAGCTCGAGGACGAGGCGCGAGCGACGGTCAACCTCCGCATCGATCTGAAGATTGACGAGGGATACATCAGCGACATGAACCAGCGACTGATGGTCTACCGAAAGGTGGCTTCGACCAGGACGGAGCCCGAGCTGAAGGCGATATTGGCCGAGCTCGGCGATCGCTTTGGGACGCCCCCGGAATCGGTGCTCAACCTGGTCGAGTACGGACGGACGCGGATCATGGCGGACCGGCTCGACATCGACTCAATCGACCGAGAGGGCCGCCTCATCGTCATAAGGTTCAGACCGAAGGCACGACTTGATGGACGTCGCCTCGTGAACGTCGTCAGCACCTGGCCGGGGGCAACACTTGTTCCCCCGGTGTCGCTCAAGCTCGACCTCGAAGCGCCGGTCGGGCCTGGGAGGGGCCAGGCGGACCGACCGGCGATGCGGGGGGGCAGGCCGCCAGGGACGGTTTCCACGTCGGGAAGTAGCTGGTGGACGGCGCGGGCGACGGCAGGCGAGGTGAAAGCGGGCTTTACGAAGGACGAGATGCTCCGTACACCTGAACTCAGCCCACGGGCCGAAGGAGGTCTGTTCTCTCGCCTCACGTCGCTGCTCGAAGCCCTCGATGCCCGGTGACGCTTTCCGGCGCCGTTCACGTCGTGTAAGATGCTGATGTTGAAGGAATTGTGATGCTCAAGTACGTGGCCGTTGCCATCCCGATCCTTGTCGCCTTCTTCGGAGCACCCCGACTGGGCGCCGAGATCCTGGAGCAGGTCCTCGTCAAGGTGAACGGCGAGATCATTACCAAGACTGAGTTCGAAGCCCGCCAAGTGGCCGAGCTTCGAAGTCGGCCTGAACTGGCAACTGCCTCGCCGGCCAGCGCCGAATTGCGGAAAGCCATCGCTGAAATCACGCCCGACCTCATTTTGTCGGCCGTCGATGAGTTGCTGCTCGTGCAGCGCGGACGCGAGTCCGGGTATGTCCTTGGCGACCAGCAGTTCGCGCAGATTCTCGAAAACATCAAGGCCTCGAACGATCTGCAGGATGAGGCCAAGTTTCGGGAAGCCTTGAGACAAGAAGGTTTGACGCTGGCCGACCTCCGACGCAACCTCGAGCGCCAGATGCTCGTCCAGCAGGTCCAACGAGCTGAAATCCTAGACAAGATCAGCATCACGGACGAAGAAGCAAGGACGTACTACGAGTCACATCTGGCGGAATTCACATCACCCACCGAGATTACGCTTCGCGAGATTCTCTTTGAAGTCCCCGCCACCGAGCGCGGTGTGAACGTCGCCGAAGACGACGCTGCCCGCGAGCGGGCGCAAGGCGTCCGGAAGCGATTGGCCGCCGGCGAACCGTTTGCGCGTCTTGCTGGTGAGCATTCGGCAGCTGCGTCCAAAGCCAACGGCGGTCTCATCGGCCCGCTGAACGCGCAGGAGCTGGCGCCAAACCTGCGGGACCTGCTGGCGGGTATGCAGGTGGGCGATCTCACTGAACCGATTCGGACGGCGCGCGGATACCAGCTCCTCAAGCTCGAGTCTCGGACGGACGCGAAGGTCCGGCCGTTTGCGGATGCGCGCGGCGAGATCGGCAACAAGATCGGCGAGCAGAAACTGCGCGGCGAGCGAGAAAAGTACCTCGATCGCCTGCGGGCTCAGGCCACCATCACCTGGCGGAACGACGAGCTCAAGAAGGCCTACGACAGCGCGCTCGCCCGCCGGCAGGCGGGGAGCCAGACCCAGACGACGGCGCGCGTGAACTGAGGGTCGTTCGCGAGATCTTCGATGGACCGTGACGAATCAATTCAACCGCCCCCGGAGATCCTTCCCTGGCGTGACGCCGAAGAGAACTGGTTCGCGCTGTGGACACGATCGCGCCACGAGCAGGTTGTCCGGGAGCAGCTCGAACAGAAGCGAATCGAGACATTCCTGCCCACCGTGACCCGCTGGAGCCGGTGGAAGGATCGCAAGAAAAGGATCGACTGGCCGTTGTTCCCTGGTTACTGCTTTGCGCGGTTCGATCCTCGCGACCGCTTACCGGTGTTGAAATGCGCCGGCGTCGTGAGCATCATCTCGTTCGAGGGGGAGCCCGCGCCCATCCCCGAGCAGGAGATCGAAGGCATTCGAAGGCTGGTTCAGAGCGATCTCGCGTTCGATCCGTGCCCGATGATTCGCGAGGGCATGATGGTCGAAGTCGTTCATGGGCCCCTCACCGGTGTCGTCGGACGTCTCGTCCGAAAGAACGAGAAGGCACGTCTCGTGCTCTCGGTCGATCTGATCGGGCAGGCAGTGAGTGTCGAAGTCGATGCCGCCGACGTCCGGCCGTACTGACTCTCCGTGAAGATCGGTTCGATCGAACTCTTATCCCCGTTCGTCGTCGCGCCGATGGCCGGCATGACGGATACCGCTTTCCGCCGCCTCGTCAAGCGACACGGCGGGTGCGGGTTGGTCGTCACCGAGATGGTTTCCTCGGAGGGACTCGTACGCGGAATCGATCGCACGCTGGAGTATGCCGAGTACACCGAGGAGGAACGCCCCGTCTCGATCCAGATCTTCGGCGGAGATCCCGGCAAGATGGCAGCGGCGGCCCAGATCGTCGAGGCCATGGGTGCCGACATGGTCGACGTCAACATGGGTTGCCCGGTACCGAAGATCGCCAAGCACAGCGCAGGTTGCAGTCTGATGCGGGAGCCCGAGCACGCGGCGCGGGTCGTGGAGGCGATGACGACCGCCGTCAGAATTCCCGTGACGGTGAAGATGCGTGCCGGGTGGAACGACACGGATCGCAACGCTCCGACACTGGCCAGAATGGTCCAGGACGCCGGGGCCGCAGCCGTCATGATTCACGGTCGGACTGCCGAGCAGTCCTACCGCGGGTTGGCGGACTGGGAGCTGGTCAGCCGTGTGGCCCGTGACTTGACCGTTCCCGTGCTGGGCAGCGGGGACTGCCTCGAGCCCGACGACATCGTCGACCGGTTGCGGTCAGGCGTCGCCGGCGTGCTCGTCGGACGCGGCGTGCTCCGAAATCCATGGATCCTCGCTCAGGCCGCAGACGCGGTCGCCGGGCGGGCTCCGCGGGAGGTGACCATGCAGGACCGGGGCCGGTTTCTTCTCGACTACATCGATCTCCTGCTCGATGAGCGCGAGAAGGAGGGGAGCGGATTCCGGCATGTCGCACCTGGCGCCACACAGGCATTGGCTCCCTCGTCGGGCCATGAACGCTGGGTCATCAACAAACTACGTGCGCTCTGCGCGTGGTACTCGAAGGGCCTGGACGCTGGGTCGCACTTTCGGATCCGCGTCAATACCGCTGAGCGCCTGACCCACGTTCGTGCAGCCATAGAAGAGTACTTCCTGACGGCCGCTTCGACGGCGTCAGTCTAGCTGAAGTTCAGCTACTGAAAGAGGACGTCGAATGGACTCCGACGTTGCACGTCTGCTCTGCGAAACCGCTGAGAACCTTCGCACGATCAGCGAAGGGAACTATCCCGCGAAAGTGGAGCAGGCGCTGGACGTGTTGGAAGCCGCTGTCCGGGGCGGCGGGACGCTGCTGGTGTTCGGCAACGGGGGATCGGCGGCCGACGCGCAGCACCTGTGCGCGGAACTGGTTGGCCGCTTCTTGATCGATCGCCGCCCGCTGCCGGCTATCGCGTTGACGACCAATGAGGCGCTTCTGACCGCGTGGAGCAATGACCATCGTTTTGATGATGTGTTCGCCCGGCAGGTTGAAGGTCTTGGCCGACGGGGAGATGTCGCGTGGGGCATCTCAACGAGCGGGAATTCGGCCAACGTCGTCAACGGGTTGTGCCGTGCCCGTGAGCTTGGCCTGAAGACGTTGGGGTTGACCGGAGCCGAAGGCGGGAGGATGGCCGAGTACTGCGACGTTCTGATGGCCGTTCCACTTCGTGAGACACCGCGAGTCCAGGAGGTGCACCTGGTCACCTACCACGCGATCTGTGGCGCACTCGAGCGGCGACTGTTCAGCGCAGATTCAGGGTTTTGAGAACCGGCTGGCCTCTCTCGTTCCTGCCCCGATTGCCGCGGCCCTGTGCGCGAACGAGCGCGACCATGTGGCGACGATCGATCGCCTGAGCAGCGGCCTCCCTCAGCGTGACGAGGCGCCGTGTGACGGCGCGCGCGAGGGACTCGTCGACCGACCGCATCCCTGGTGCGCCATCCTGTTGGGTTCGCGCGAGCAAGTCGAAGTCGCCCGCCTCGAGCAGGCCGCAGACGCCGCTGGTAGCGAGCACAACGTCCTGGACCAAGGTTCGACCGCCACCAATCCGTCGGAGGCTGCGATAGCCGATGGCCGCTCGGAACGACGCGGCCATTGCGCGGCGAACGTGTGTATCGGCACCGGCCAGGAGACGAAGCGCCTCCACCGTAGTCGAGGCGACGACGCCGACGATGACGAGTCGTCCGCCGGCAGCTGCCAGAACGGCTGACTGCAGGGGCTGCTCAGTCTGGAGCCCTGTGACGAGCAGGATATCAGGGGCCTCCTGGGCGGCGCGCCGGATCGCTGTGGCGAAGTCGCGCTCGCTCCCGCCGATCGTCCGCCGGCTTACGAATGCGCCCGCGACGTCCTCATGCGAACGACTGCGTCGCTGAAGTGAAATGAGGTATCCGCCCCGGTTGCGGCTGGTCCAGTCTGCCACGGCGGCCGCCAGCGTCTCGACATCTGCCTCATTCGACGCAGCCACGACGATGAGGCCGTGCCCCTCACAAGCGGAACGAACCTGTCGCGGAATGTGCCTGTGCAGAAGGCGGAGTGAGGTCGACGGTCGAAGCTGGACGATCAGGCCAGAGCCCTGCAGGTCTGCAAAGGCGCGACAGCTGACATAACCGATGTCGTCGTCCTCGCGAACCCACTCTCCGTCCGGACGCGGCTGCCACAGACCGTCACCGCCGCGAGTGAATACGGCCGTCGCTTCTTCGACGACAGAAACATCCACCAGGTCGTCGCCAACCGGCTGGATGCGATCGTCGACACGGGCAGCCGCCTGAGAACCTGCACGCAGGTAAAGCGTCGTGGCCCCAAGTTCGGCCGCCCGACGGATCCAGGCAAGGAGGTCCGCCGGAGCCTGACTGCGCGGCTGCGATGGAAGAACGGGTCGCTGCACGCGGGTCACGATGGTCACATCCGGCTGCCGCACAGGTTCGGGCTGCTCGGCCTGATGCGTCTGAATCGTGACGTCTGGGACTGGCGACGGTTCAATCGCGTGCGCCCAAACCGAATCTGGTGCTGCCGGAACAGAAGGAGGAGTGACAGCGGGCGGATCAGTGATGGTGGCCCCGTGGTGTTCCTGTTCAGTCAGATGCGGTCGGTCCGATGGCAGCGCGACGATCAGCTCGATGCAGAAGTCATCACCGACACGTTCCGCTCTTGCCATGAGTGGATGTGGGAAGGACGCTGACTGCACCGGCTCGCTGACCACACCGTTCGCGCTCAGTTCCTGGCGGCCGGTGCCCGACAGGATCTGCTCGGCCAGCGCTTCAACCGCGTTGATGGAGAGGACGGCTGAGGCAACGTCTTGGCGGCGGTCACCGGCGAGAACGTGTGGGCGCTCACCAGCCCTCATCACGAGGCGTTCGCCACCGGCACGTTCGAGCGCCGCACATAGCGACGGCATTAGGCTCATAGGTCAGCGTCCTGCAAGGCTAGTGTGTCTTCAAACTGAAGCGCCGCCCGGAATACCGGCGTGGGCGCCACTGCATGCATCGACGATCGTATGACTGTGGCCCGCAGAACCTTGCGGACGCCGCCGTAGCGGAGGAAGACGTCGACAGTCCGACCCGGACACAGTCTCTGACTCGTTTCGGCCAGTAACCCAGTCGACGATAGGTTCACGAGTTTCATCGGAAAGCCGGCGACGGCCAGACGCAACTCCGCTTTGAACTCGTGCGGTTCTCGCCGTTCGGCGCGTCGCCGTTCCTGACGTTCTGGCAGGGGCTCCGAGGGCAGCGACTGTTGTGTTTCGGCGGCGGGACGTTGGTCGGTGGCCGAGGATGGGTTCCCCCGCGAGGCCTCCAAACCGGCGATGAGGTCGTCCAGGGAGGCCTCCTCCGGAAGCTTGACCAGCTTCTCGTCGTCAGGGTCCGGGCGAGGATCGCTCATAGAGTCAGTCCGGCGTGCAACCTAGTTGCCGGCAATAGGGGCGGCTGCGTGGGCAAGAGGCTGTGCCGGAATTGCGCTAATATTCACAGTAGTTCCCCAAGGGCTCGTGCACATGCGTTCCGAAGCGTGACGACGCGCTCACCACGCACGGTTTTGCGTGCCGCCAGAAGGCCTGAAGCCAGTGGGGCCGAGCCACCTAGCGTCCTGAACGTAATCGGCCTATCATCGGCGAGCGTTTAGTCCTCCAGTCCGGACCCAAGTTGTCTCGTCGGACGAAGTTGAGAGGCAGTAATGGCGAAAATTCTGATCGTCGAGGACGATGATGTTACACGAGCCGGATACCGGGAGCTGCTGAGCCGAGCCGGGCATGAAGTCGTCGCCACCGGCACATACCAGGAAGGGCGTCATGCCGTCGCGACTGAGCGGCCCGACCTCGTTATTGCCGACTTGCGTCTCGGCGGATTCAACGGCCTCCAGCTGCTGCTCCTCAGCCCGCAGCCAATACCGACGATTATCGTAACCGGCTTCCATGACGAGGTCCTCGAGGCCGAAGCACGGCGTGCAGGAGCCGACTACGTGGTCAAGCCGGTCTCCCCTTCCAATCTCGTCACCCTTGTCAGGGAAAGACTTGATGGCCAGTCGCCGCTCGGGTGAGAGTGCTTAACAGCCAAGGGAACTGTCTACCCAACCACTCTGCGCTCGCCATTGCCTGAGATAATCTGAGTCGAGGGCCGAGGGCGATTCCCAGCTCGAAACACCAGCTTTAGTCGCCCGAAAAGGGACCTTTCTCAGCGGTCACAAGGCGGAGCCCTCCCTTTGCGTCGGTGTTTCAGAGCCGGTCTCAGTTTCTTGCTGGCGGCCGGCTTGCAGCAGTTGCCCTTTCCGCTAGGCCTTTGTGGGAAACCGATTCAGATGTCGAGCATGAAAAGCTCGGAACCCGTGGCCCAGGAGCCAACGTTATTCGAAATCGCCGTCCGCGAGCGATCGTGGGACTGGTTGTTCGAGCTGCGGCGCCGGCTGAAACTGGAGATGCTATTGGTGGACGGCCGGCCTTCCATGGTGCTGCCGGCATCGCCCGGCGACCAGTCGGCCCGACTCGTCGGTCTGCTGGAGCAGCCGGAGTCCGGGCTGTTATCGGCCGTCGACGCGGCGGTGAGCACACGCACCTCCCACGGTCTTGAGGTGGGCGGACTACAAATCGTCTGCATGTCCGTTGCTATCGACGGGGGAAACGCTGGTGCGTTGCTGCTTGCCAAAGCGGTCTCGGCGCGTCCCGATGGCGGTGCGACGCGGGAGCAACTGCAACTCGTGGCGTCGTGGTTGGCGACTGCTGTGGAGGCCCACCTTCTCAGCCCGCCTGCGTTCTCATCAAGTGGCCTTGGGCGGGTCGCCCCGTTGGCGCAGGTACTAGGACAGGCGGCGGAAGGCGAGTCTGACCGTGAGTTGATGCGGTTGTTTGGCGAGGCTGTTGCGGTCTGGCACGATATCGAAGTCTGCGCCTACGTGGAGACAGCAAACGGGGCGTTTGCGAGGGATGTCACGTTGCCCGGAAGTAGGAGGGGTGAACGGCCGGCAGCGATTGCCCCGGTCGAATTGCCCGACTCACAAGACTTGGCCCGGCTCCCCCAGGGCCACCACGATCGGTTTGGGCTGCCCGTCAGTAGCGACGTGTACGTGAAACGCGTGAAAAGGGGGGACGGGCGATCGTGGCTCCTCGTGTTCACGGGAGTCATAGACAGCTATGACCTTCAACGGCTCGGGGCCTATTTGGCCTTGCTCGAGCTCGCACTCTCGCTGTCGACGACTGCACTGATTACACGGGTCGTTACTGCCGTAAGCAGGCGGCTCGGCGATGTCAATTCGACTGCCGAAACGCGGGCCAGTGGCGCCCTCGAGGAAATCCGAACGGCACTCGGTGCTGCCACGTCGACGCTGACAATCGTGCACTCGAGCGGATCGCCGTTGCTCGAGGTTACGAGCCCCCATCGCGGCGCCGGAGGATCGGCGGAGCAAGGACCCCTTAGACTAGTGCTCGTCAAAAGGTCGGAACGAGATTACACTACGACCGTTTCGCTTGGTCGCTATGAAAGCCTGCAGTTCACTCCCAGAGATCACGCAGTGGCGAGCGCTGCGGCGTCGATGCTTGAGGTGTGGGCTCCAGCGACGTTGGGCGCAAGCGGCAGTCGCCCGGAGCGGCGTGCCGCAGCGCGCGGTTTCCACGAGGTCATTGAGCGATCGGCACGCGAGGCGATCGAACGAGGGATGCCCGTGGCGGTAGTGGTCCTGCTGATTCGTGATGCCGTCTCTCTGCCTGGAGCGACCCAACGGTGGGTGGCCGGGATACGGGGTCAGATGAGAGCGTCAGACGTGGCGGGAATGCTGGCCGAAGGCGAGATCGGGCTTCTCCTGCACGACACTGCGAACGAACAGGCCAAAGAGATCGGCAAACGCCTCAGAGTCGTGGTCAACGAGGCGCCGGGCCCGGAAGCAATCCTGATTGGCGTGGCCACTCGGAGTCCGGGTCAGGGCCCTGCCGATGGCATGATCCGTGAGGCTCGTGCGGATGCGCTCGGCGAGCGTCGACGGTCCCAGGTGTCTGCTTCTACTCGCGGAGTGAACCACTAATGTCGTTGGGGGATCGGCGCTCACGCGTACGGCTGGAGGTGGTTGGCGCGTTGTGGGCCACGCTTGAGCTGAACGAGCCCGCCCGAGTGGTGAATATCAGCCGGGATGGGGCACTGATCACCTCGCCGGTACCGATGCCGCCAGAATCGGTTCAGCCGCTTCATCTGAAGCTGGAAGGGCGGGAGGTCACCGTTGATGCTCGAGTACGTCATATTCGCCGAGTATCCGGACCAGATGAGCCGATTCGGTATCTAGTTGGAGTTGAGTTCCTTACGACACCGCCCGGCCTTGCTCGGGCCACTGACTGGCCAGCCCCTTAGAAGTTGACAAGTTCAGAGCCTCAAAGTCTTCCGTCTAGAGTGTCTTAGCCCAGATTCGCTCAGACTTTCTGAGACTGAGCCATGAGACCAAAGGCTTATCAGCCTTGTCCATAAGTCATTGATTCACAAGATGTTGTCTCTGGTAGACAAACGTCTACCCGAGCATGGCGACTCACTTGCACCTTCCCTGGACTCGGAAGGAGTCTGCGGTGGGCCGCAGTCACCGCACGTATCGTCGGCGAAGGGAGATCGATGGAGGAACGGCGACGGACCCCTCGGCACCAGGTCGGTGAAGAGTTTGCGAATCTGCCGGCGAACATGAGCGTGCGGGTGCTCGATATCAGCACGGTCGGCGTGCTCCTACAGTCCCCGCGGCTTCTCAATCCGGGGTCACGCGGCAGTCTGCGCTTCACTCTCGCCGGGGCTCCGTTCTCCGCGGATATACAGGTCCGGAGAGTGTCCTCGGCCTCCGACAAAGGGTCTGGTTATCGCATCGGCGCGACGTTCGTAGGGATGACACTGGATCACCGGCAGCTCATTGAACGGTTCATGAACAATGATTGATGGTGTAGCTGAAAGCAGCACTCGAATCAGCCCGATTGGGGCGATCCGGCCACGGTCCCATGTACAACTTACCGGCCGCAGCGCAGAGATTACAGCCCTCGAACAAGAAATCGACCGGGTTGCCCGCTCAGACGCCAAGGTTCTGATCACGGGCGAAAGCGGCGTGGGCAAGGAGATTGTCGCGCGCGCGATCCATTCGCGAGGGCCGCGGGCGAGTCATGTATTCGCGCCTGTGAATTGTGCGGGGTTGCCCGAAACGCTGCTGGAGTCCGAACTGTTCGGACACGTCAAAGGCAGCTTCACCGGAGCTTACCGCGACAAGCCAGGCAAGCTCGAAACGGCCCACATGGGAACGATCTTCCTGGACGAAGTGGGCGAGATGACGCTTCGAATGCAAGGCCTGCTACTGCGCTTCTTGGAAACCGGCGAGCTCCAGAAGGTCGGGGCGGACGGCAGCGGACGAATCGTCAACGTCCGCGTCATCGCGGCCACGAACCGCGATTTGCGTGACATGATCAAGCAGGGTACCTTCCGAGAAGACCTGTTCTACCGGCTCAACGTCATCCACATCGTCGTGCCGCCGCTGCGGGATCGCCGTGAAGACATCCCCGTGCTGGCCAGCCAATTCCTTTCGCAGTTTACGAGCGCGGGGCGGTCCTCGATCAACGGGATTTCGGCCGAGGCCATGAAGGCCCTGATTGATTACTCGTGGCCGGGAAACGTGCGCGAGCTGGAGAACGTCATCGAGCGCCTCGTGGTCACGGTGAGCGGTCCAACGATTGAGCTCGATCACCTCTCGTCTGAGATCCGGGCCTACGATGCCGTGATGCTGCGGCCCAAGCGTGAACGTCGGCGCACCGTGGCCGACGACCTCTACAAACGGATGCTCGAGCAGCACGAGTCCTTCTGGACGGCTGTCTATCCCCTCTTCATGGACAGGGAGATCACGCGAGCGAACTTGCGCGAAGTGGTCCGTCGGGGCCTGGAGGAGGCGCGCGGTAACTACAAGATCGTGGCGCGGCTGTTCAACATGGAAGCGCGCGACTACAAACGGTTCCTGAATTTTCTTCGGAAGCACGACTGCCAGATTCCGTTCAAGGAGTACCGCTGACGTTGACGGCGGGGGTCCCCTCCGCCGTCAAACGCCGTGCGGAACGCTTGGCTCCGAGTTGCCCCATTCGTCCCGGTTCTCAGGTTGGTCCCGGCTTGGGCGGTGTGGACGTCTAGTCCCCCGGGCACGGGGCCTTGGTCAAAGGGCGCTCCGTTTCGACCCGGCGCGCGGGGATTGCCGCTAGAGGCACGGTTGTTGCCAGCTCATCTGGCTGTGTACCCTGAATCTGTCTCTGGACCCGTCGGAACAAGGAATTAGGGCCGCCTCCCTGGGAGTTTCGTGACTAGCGATTCCCAAAGAAGGACCGAACATCTCCCCGATGGAGGACTTCATCGACTGAATCCCTCCAATGATGTCTGCAGCCGCGTTCTCTCGGCTGAACAGCGACGGGCTTTGCTCACCATCCCGTACTCGGTTGACAGGACCGTTGCGCCCCGTGAGTTTCTCCGAACCCTGGTGACAGCTCTCGGAGAAATTCTGGGAACCAAAGTGGCAGTCGTAGGCAAGAACGGCGGCGTCTGGGTGACGGCGGCGGAGTCCGATTCCAGACCGCCCCTCGCCGTTCAATCAGGTGACGCGCCACACGTTTTGGACCGTTTGGCCGCCACGGTCAGCCCCCACGTGGAGTTGTGGCGCGCTGGCGAGAACAACTGGACCCTGGTTGCCTTGGCCACTGCGTCTGTTACGCCAGTATTCCTCGTTCTCGAAGGAGATTGGACCGCTTGCGGCGCCGTCTTCCAGCAACTGGCTCGCAGTCTGTCGATGAGCGATGGTCACGCTCCCGACTCTCCGTCACTCGATGTCATCATGCGGCGACTGACACGCGCGCTGGCTGACACATCCGGTTTGGCGGCAGTCGGCGAGGTCGTGTTGCACCATCTGGTGCAAGCCGTACCGAGTCGAATGGCGTCACTGGCGGTTGCTGCCCCGGACAGAAACCTGTCGATCGTCGCCACGTATGGCTATCCACGCGCTTTGGTCGAGCATCTTCGGATCGTCCCGGGCAGGGGTGTGATTGGAACCGTGCACCTTTCCAGGGTGCCGCTGCTCGTTCCCGATGTGACGGCGACGCCAGGCCTCGACCGCCACCGCTCCAGGTATCGCACGAATTCATTCGTCGCGGTTCCGATCGTGGCAGGTACCGAGGCGCTTGGCGTGGCGTCGCTGACAGATCGCCTCAATCCCGGTCCCTATACAGAGGAGGACATCGCAGCCCTCAGCATGTTGATGGGCCCGGCGGCCCTCGCGCTCGCGCGTGAGCGAGTGTGGCAGGAAGCCCAAGCCTACGCGCAAGCGGCCGTAATCGATCCTGTCAGCGGGCTGTTCAATCGACGGTATTTCGAGGGGCGGCTCGAGGAAGAGCTGCACCGTGCGAGTCGACAGCTCACGTCGGTCGCGTTGCTGATGGTTGATCTGGACGAGTTCAAGAGCATCAACGACCGATTTGGGCACATGGCCGGGGACCTCGTGATCCGGGACATCTCGGAGATACTCCGCAGGTCGGTGCGCATCTTCGACGTCTGCACCCGCTTTGGCGGCGAAGAGTTCGCGGTGATGATGCCCGGCGGTACTGTTGAGAGCGCCGTCGTGATCGCTGAACGAATTCGACAACGTGTGGAATCCTACCAGCGCAGTGAGCCCGCGCTTTCCGCGCTGCGCGTCACTGCCAGTATCGGGGTGGCCGTTTCTCCGCCGGGTGTGACCGCCCGTGATCTGATGGAGCGCGCGGATCGCGCGCTTTACCAGGCAAAGAAGGGCGGAAAAAATCGCGTGAGCACCGCCGCCGTGGCTGATTAAGCCGGATTCCGATACTTTCCCTCAGAAGATACATTTCGTCGACTTGCAAGAACTCGGCAAACACTTGCAAGATCGAACCTTCTACCATCCACGCCAAGAGAACTTTGTCCGGTCATAGAAGGAATTAGCGCAGAAGTGTGATCTTTGGGACGTTTTTTGACGACTTAATCGTTGACCTTAGTCGCTCCAAAAAGGCAGACTTATTCCCTCTGGTTTTATTGAGATTTGGAGCCCGCGCTTATGTCCAGTCTGTCTATGCCCCGAATGCCGCGAAACGTGCCAGCCCTTCTCGGCGAAAGCGCAGCGATCGGCGCCCTGCGACGCGAGATCGAAGCCGCTGCCAGGACTGATGCGAAGGTTCTCGTGCTCGGCGAGACCGGTTCGGGCAAGGAAGTTGTGGCGCGCTTGATCCACGAACAGAGCGGGCGCGCGTCGCGCGCGTTCGTGGCGGTGAACTGCAGTGGCATTCCGGAGACGTTGCTCGAATCGGAGTTGTTCGGGCACACGCGAGGCAGTTTCACCGGCGCCTACCGAGACAAGCCCGGACTGGTTCGGCAAGCCGACCGAGGCACGCTCTTCCTCGACGAACTCGGCGAGATGAGTCTGAGGATGCAGGCGGTTCTGCTGCGATTTGCCGAGACAGGTGAGCTTCAGACGATCGGGGTCGACGGAGTGACCGGCCGTTCTGACGTTCGCCTGATCACGGCCACGAACCGGAATCTGCGCGAGCGCATCGAGGCCGGCGTTTTCAGAGAGGACTTGTACTTCCGACTCAACATCATCCAGATCCACGTTCCACCACTGCGCGAACGCGTGGAGGATGTGCTGCTGCTGCTCCGACATTACCTTCATCGGGCCAGCGAGACCCATCGCCTCCATTGTCCGGAGCTGACTTCCGAGGCTGAGCAAGTACTCAACGGGTACGCCTGGCCGGGCAATGTTCGCGAACTGAAGAATCTTGCTGAGCGTCTGGTGGTGCGAGAGTGGGATCGGCCGATTGCGGCCAATGACCTTCCGGCCGAGATTCGCGGCGGACGCGATTCGGTTTCGGCCGCGCCGAGCGCCGGCCTCGCCTTCACCCAGGATCCCCTGCCCTCATCTCGACGGCTCGAGCGTGGCTCCGGGACGGCTGAACGACTGTGGGAGCGCTTGATCGCCGGGGAAAGCTTCTGGACAGTCGTACACCAGCCGTTCAAGGCGCATGAACTGACTCGTGACGATCTGGCAGCACTGATCCACCGGGGGCTCGAACACACGCGCGGAAGCTATCGAGCATTGCTGGGCGTGTTTGGTTTGCCGCCGACCGACTACAAACGCTTCCACGCCTTCCTCTACCAGCAGAACTGCAATCTGCCCGTCGGACCGTATCGCACGGCGCGGGCAACCTTGCGCCGGCAGGATCGGCCATCGTCAGTCTACACACCGGCCTGCTGACGGTCGCCCCAACGGAGCGTTAGGGCAACAACACCCGGCTGTCAGGGGTATCCCTCCAGAAGCGACATGACCGCGTGATCCGCATCATGCGTGTCGAAATCGTAGACGAGGGCTTGTTCGAAGCAGGCAAAGAACTGGGCCCCGAGCTGTTCATGCGTCGGGTGCCCAAGATACGACGTCAGTCCAGCCAGGTCGTCGAACTCCAACAGGGCGACGTGCGTGTAGTTCTCGTGCATCAATTGCTCGTAGGGCCGCCCGTGCAGCGTGCGCCGACCGATCTGAGCGCGCTTGATTGAACCGATCTCTCTGAGCGCGGTGGAAAACGCCTGGGCGAGCCCACGCCAGGCGTCTGGCGTCAGCCCCGCCTTCGGCCTGAACAGCACGATATGGACGATCATCGACGAGGCCCTCTCGGGCGTGGACGGTCACGAGCACTGTGCGGTGCGCGTTGCGCTCCGCCTTGCGGGTGAGCCCGAGGCCGGCCCTCCTGTCGGTGCCGATCTCGGGCGGCTGGGGTTCTGACCGCGCTGCCAGGGGAACGTGGCTGCTCCACCTGTTGGTGTTCGACTGGTGCGGCATGCTTGCGTTTGAAACGCTGCTCCCGCCGCGTCAGATTGCGCTTCTGCTTGAGGGCTGCGTACTTTCCGCGCGGATCTCGGTGCTCTCCACCGGGCCGCCAATCCCGACTGCGGGGGGTGCGGGCCGATCGGGACTCTTCACGAGCGGCCTCCGGCGAGGGCCAAAGTCTTCCGCGAGCGAACCATTTCATTTCGGCGTCGGGGTGGCGATCCTTCAACCGTCGCAGCGTTGGCAGAAGGTCTTCGCGCGACGCAGCGCGAAAGGAAGTCGGCAGGCCTCCAGCCAGGATGGTCCAGTACGAGTATCGAGGTGGCATTCCAATCCTTGTCGTTGCGCGACTACTCTGGCCCGAGCCGTTTCAGTTTCTCGACCAGCGTCGTCCTCTTGATGCGTAACAGTTCGGCTGCGCGATTTCGATTCCCTCCGGTGCGATCGAGCGAACGCATGATCAAGTCACGTTCAATCGCTGCGAGATAGGCCGACAGGTCCAGCCCCGCCTCTGGAAAGTCCACGAGCGGCGCCGCCGTCGGCGGCGGAGCCATCTGGACTTCCGCAGGGAGGTCAGCCATCTCGATCTGCTGCCGGCCTGCGCTCAACGCGACGGCACGCTCGACGGCGTTTTCAAGTTGACGGACATTCCCCGGCCACTGATAGGCCATCAGTGCCCGCATGGCGTCCTGAGAGACCTGCATCTGCGACGTCGGCGCGAACTTCTGCAGAAAGTGCTGGACGAGGACGGGGATATCATCACGTCGGTCTCGCAGCGGCGGCAGGTGAATCGGAATCACGTGCAGCCGATAGTAAAGATCCTCCCTGAATGCTCCTTCGGCGACCATCTTGGCAAGATCCGAATTGGTTGCTGCGATGACCCGCACATCCACTTTGATCGTCTGGCTATCCCCAACACGCTCGAATTCGCGCTCTTGCAGCGCGCGAAGCAGCTTCATCTGTAGAGCCGTGCTCATCGTGCCGACTTCGTCGAGGAAGAGCGTCCCCTTATGGGCCTGCTCGAAGCGTCCCTGCCGCGCGCCGACCGCCCCGGTGAAGGCGCCGCGTACGTGGCCGAACAGTTCGGCTTCGAGCAGCGTCTCAGGGATGGCGCTGCAGTTCAACGCGACGAATCGGTGCGCACGCCTGGGGCTGTTGTGATGAATTGCCCGAGCGACAATCTCCTTGCCGGTTCCCGTCTCTCCCGTGATCAGGATCGTGCTGCTGGATCGCGCCACGGTCTCGAGCACGTGAAACAGCTTCTGCATGGGTCGGCTGCGACCGAGGATCCCTCCAAACTGATAACGCTCTTCGAGCTGTGATCGGAGATAGGCATTCTCTGACCGGAGTCTTCGCTGCTCCAGCGCTTTCTGCAGCACATGCGACAGCTCGTCGAACTGAAAGGGTTTGGCGATGAAGTCCGACGCGCCGCGCTTGATTGCATCGACCGCGTCCTTCACCGTGCCGAAGCCGGTGATCACGATTGCCACGATGCCCGGATACCGCTCCCGTGCAGCTTCGATGACGCGCGAGCCATCGATGCCTGGCAGCCTCAGGTCGGTGATGACGATGTCGAACGCGAATTGCTCGAGTAGTTCGAGTGCCCGTTCCCCGGTCTCGGCTTGCACGACCTCGAATCCGCGTTCAGCCAAGCGCTCCGCCATCACACCCCGGAGTGAGGTCTCGTCATCCACAAAAAGCACGTGGGGGGTTGGGGTTGTTCCGGTCGGTTGCACGGCGCCAATATCTTGACACAGGGTGATGCTAACGATCGGTGGGCAGCGACCGATACAGCGATCGAACAAGCTCGGCGGGTCACGGTGGCTCGCCGGCGTTACCACGAATCGGCCGTCTTCAGGAGGCCTGTGAGTGCATATGGACCGTCAGACCCTCTCGATCATGAAGGCGTGCGAAGCCGTCGGAGTCAGCCGACGCACGATCTACAACTGGATTTCCGCCGGTAAAGTCGAGTACGTGCGAACGGCGGGGGGATCCATCCGGATCTTTGCCGACACCCTGTGGCGCGATGCCGCGTCACCGGCTCGTTCCGAGGAATCAGACTCGCGGACGGCGCCCGGACCTCACGCGTGAGCGCTCCTCAGAGGGTCGATGGTGCCGACGACTTGCCGTCGAGCCTCGACCTTCAGGCACTGTTTCATCGCCTGAACAACCAACTTGGGATCGTTCTCGCACACGCCGAACTCCTCGAAACCAAGGCCGCTGACGACGTAAATCGGGCTCGGGCAGCCCAGGTCGTCAGTAGCGCCCTTGACGCCATGGGCACCGTACGCGTGCTCCGTCAAAGAACGGAACCTTCGGCCTAGTTGTCGCTTCGTTTCGGCACATCTCAGGGCCGGTCTCGAGAGCCCTGATTCATTCCCGCTGATCTGCTCAGAACTGTAATTTTGCTGTCAGCATGTTGGCGAAGGGGTTGGCATTTCGTCAAACAGTTGGCGGTGTGGACCCGGAACCGACCAGGGGCACCTGCCGACAGGCCCTCAGGTGAGTGCTGCCAAGTATCTGTTCTGAAGTGACTTAGAGAGAATCTGCTTACGGGATTGCACTGGGATGCCCGTCGATTCGCCGGGTTGGTACCACGGTTGCCTTATGTGGCGCCGGAGGTCACATTCATGCGCCCCCAGATCAACTCTGAGAATCCACGTGTTCTGGCCAGCATTCCGTTCGTCGAGCAGCTCGCCCGCCGCGTCGCAGCCACGATGCCCCACTCGATTGACATCGGGGACCTGGTTCAGGATGGCGTCATCGGACTCATCGACGCCGCACATCGCTTCGACGAGGCGCGCGGCATCAAGTTCGAGACGTTCGCCGAACGCCGCATCCGAGGGGCGATGATCGACGCGCTGCGCAAGGATGCCTGGCCGCGCGGCGTTCGCCGCCAACGGCGCGAACTCGAGGCGGCGCGCGAAGAGTTGAGACGGGAATTGGGGCATGAGCCGTCGCTGGCGGATCTGGCGGCCAAGGTGGGTTCGGATGAAAAGCGACTCGGCCGCACGATCGTGCGAATCAACGCAATCGAATCGACCTCTCCGCTTGCCAACAACGATCACCTCGACGAATCGACGCTTCCAACCGCATTGATCCCTTCTGAGCCGGAACAGCCAGACGCTGCGTACGAGCGACAGGAAACGAAGGACCGCGTGTGCGCGGCGATCGCATCGCTTCCGCCCCGCGAGCAGAAGGTGATCGGCTTGTACTACTACGGTGAGGCGACGATGAAGCAGATCGGCGCCGAAATCGGCGTGAATGAATCCCGTGTATCGCAGCTACATGCTCGGGCAATCCGCCGGCTTCGTGATGCGCTGGGAACCCTGGTGCCGGGAGCCGAGGTGGTGAAGGTCATGCGGACCGCGATCCTGGAGTTCCAACAGAAGCCGCGAATGGCCAAGGCGACCCTGGAGAGCCGGGCGTTGCCTGGCGGAGTGGGACGACCTGGCGTCGTCGTCAACTACGCGAGCGCCTCACGAACGTTGCGCAGCAAGTCACCGAGCCGGAAAGGCTTGGCAAGCCAGCGACAGCCGCTTTCCTCGAGAAAGCGCTCCGTGTCTGCGCCAGCCACATCGCCTGTCACGAAGATGACGCGGCGTGCGAGCGCCGGTGTTGCTGCGGCGATCGCCCGGTAGAGCGCGATCCCATCGACTTTCGGCATCTTCAGGTCACAGATGACGAGGTCGTAGCTCTTGTGACGGACGCGGGCGAGCGCCTCTTCGCCATCGCCCGCGTGATCGACCTTCAATCCAGCATCGGTCAGTGCCTCGCTGACAGCCATGGCGAGGGCGCGCTCGTCCTCCACCAGCAGTACCGAGGCCCCCTGCGTGACGTCGCTCTGCGACGTGGTCCCACGTCGCGGTCGCGCTGCCAGATCCGCCACGCTCGCAGGCAATTCCACCGTGAAGGACGCCCCCCCGGATGGCGGGGAGTCGACGCGAATACTGCCTCCGTGTTCTTGAACGATGGCGTACGCCACCGTCAGTCCCAGCCCTGTGCCCTTTCCGGTTCCTTTCGTGGTGAAGAAGGGGTCGAAGATCTTGCTCTTCACGTCGGCCGGTATTCCGGGACCGTCGTCGGTGACCTGCAGCACAACCGCGTCACGCTCGGGATCATGCCAGGTCCGAAGCACCATGGATCCTCGGCCGTGTGCGGTGAGCATGGCCTGCTCGGCGTTGATGGTCAGGTTCAGGAGCACCTGCTGGAGCTGGTGAGCGTCACCGAGCACAGGCGGCAGGCCGGAGGCGAGAGCCGCCACGACCTCGATCTGGTTGCCCCGCTGCTCGTACGCGCGGAGGGCTAGAGTCTCACGCACGACTTGATTGAGATCGAGAAGCGAACGAGTGGACTGGCGCTTTCGCGCGAACGTGAGGAGGTTGCGGACGATACGCGCCGCCCGCTCGGACTCGCCAAGAATCACGTCGAGCCCACGCTTGGTCGTCTCGTCACTCGCCCTCTCGGCCAGGCGCTCGGCCCAGCTGAGAATCGTCGCGAGGGGGTTGTTCAGTTCATGGGCCACGCCGGAGATCGTCTGGCCGAGCGCGGCCATCTTCTCCGCCTGAAGCAGTTGTTGATAGAGGTCGCGGGACTGATCGTCGAGCCGCTTTCGCTCGCTCACGTCGCGAACGAGCGCTTCGACCCTGAGGGACGCGCCACGCCCGTCGTGGTCGGTCCGGGCCGTGACCTCGACCCAGACCGGGTCGCCGTCCCGCCGGCGCAAGCGCAGCAGATAGTCGGTCACCGATCCGTCGTTCGAGAGTCGGTTGAGAAAAGCGGTCCGGGCCGCCGCGTCGACGAACCGCTCCGGTGCGAAGGGCAGGACATCCTGCTCGAGTGTTTCCGGCGGGTATCCGAGGATCAGCTTGAGGTGCGGATTGGCGGCGAGCGTTTCACCGGCGCAACCCTCCCCCGTTCCATCGATGGAACCGATGTACACGCCCTCGTGCACATCCTCGAAGAGGCGCGCGAAAGCGTTGGCGCGTCGACCGTCTGGAGCCCGTCGCGATACTGCCGCCACGAGGAATAGATTATAGGCGTCTACCCGCTCCCTGTCCCGCTAGGGTCGCGGCGTGAGTGTCGATGAAGGATAGTGTGATCCGTACTTTTGGTCGATCGCAGCCCGAATCTGCGAAACCTTGGCGCCCGCGTTGAACAGCGTGAGGGCGTCCCTGCCTACGTCGAGGCAAATCGCACAGCCGATGCCGTGGGTGTCCCACTCGGTGACGGTTCCATTGGCAGCTCGCGATTTCACGAAACAATCGTGGTTTCCATTGTGACCGATGCGTTCGCAGCCGCAGTAGCACGGAATGTACTGAAGGACCTCCGGATGACGGGCGGCAAACTCGTACACCTGCCGGACAACCGGCGTGGGACGGGACGGCGTGAACGGGACGGGCGGAATGGCCGGCAGAGGCCCGCTGTGAGCCTTCATAGGGGCCAACCGCTGCGGCCGACCCTGAGACACGGTGGAATGCGTGTGCTGGCCCGTGCCGATTCCGGCCGTGATGAGCAGAATCGCGAGGAATACCAGCCCGGTTGCTGTGGGAGATCCACGGGGCATATAGAGCGTGGTAGCCGATCCGGATTCCGTTGGAGAAGGGATACAGCCGGGCTTGCCCTGAGCCGATAAGGCCTAGAAGGCAGGAGCGAGGGCCCATGCGATTGATGGGGCGCAACGACGTGGTCCTGATGGTAGGACTGACGGTTGCGCTATTCGTGATCTTTTCCCAACCAGTATCACGCCTTCTCGACTACGTACGCGAAGTCGAGGAGACCCACGGGCTGCACCTGCTACCGGCGCTCTTCATTCTGGCGACGGTCTTCAGCTTCCACCAGATCCGGAAGCGGCAGGAGATGCGGGACGAGGCTCACGTCGTGTCGAAGTCCGCCCAGGACGCGACTGAACGCGCCTCCGAGATGTCGAGACTCGTCGCGTTCGGCCACGGGCTGGCGCGGGCGATGGACAGCGAATCGAGCGACTCCATCCGCGACGTGACGGCCGCGCACATCCCCTTGCTTGTGCCTGGTCGCGGCGCCTGGGTGATGACTCGGGTCCGGAGTGGGCACTGGGAATCGCTGACGGCCGTTGGGGAGTCGTCGCCGGCGGACCGCGAGCGTGCCGCGCGACGCGCGCTCGGTGAGGCCGATCCGCTCGTGGAGTCGGGGCCGAGCGAGATCTGTTTTCCGATGATCGTCGCCGGCACGCCGGAAGGCGTGCTCGGCGTCGCTCCGGAGCCGCCTCTCACCGACCACCAGCGAAGCGTGCTCAGCGCCGCGGCGGCGTTGCTGGCGGTGTCGCTGAAGAACTCACAGTTGTTCCGGGAGGTTCGCGAGAACAGCGTTCGCGACAGCCTCACGGGCTGCTTCAATCGCGCCCACGCGCTCGAAGTGCTCGATGCCGAAATCCGGCGCGCGAGGCGCTCCAAGCTGCCGCTGTCGCTCATCATGTTCGACCTCGACGGCTTCAAGGAAATCAATGATCGCCATGGACATCTGTGTGGTGACGCCGTGCTCGCTGCCGTTGGTTCGAAGATGAAGTCCGAGCTCCGAGGAAGCGACCTGAAATGCCGTTGGGGCGGAGACGAGTTCATGGTCATCCTTCCCGACACGCCGCTCGGAGGCGCGAGGCAGGTGTCCGAGAACCTGCGGCGAGAGCTCGAGTCGCAGGCGGTTGCCTGGAACAACGAGCACGTGAAGGCGACGGCCAGTTTCGGCATCACCGTCATGAACCCGACCGATCAGGATCCCCTGACCGCGATCGCGCGCGCCGATGCGGCCTTGTATCGAGCCAAGGAGCGCGGCCGAAACAACGTGCAAGTCGAGGAGCAACCGGCGGCGCTCGTCTAACCAGCGTGCTCGGCCGATGTCCGCATCATCGGTCCGAGCGCGAACGTCATCGTGCCATCGACGACGACGCGGCCGTTCACGCGGGCGCAGCCGTGAAGCTGCCCGACGCGGCTTCGAAGACTCTTGACTGTCGCCTCGATTTCGACCACCTCACCAGCGTAGACCGGACGCCTGAATCGAACACGCTCGATCCCTCGGAAGAGGGGAATCCTCCCACGATTCTCCGGCTTGGAGAGGATCAGGATCGCGCCGACCTGTGCGATGCACTCGGTCAGGATCGTCGGAGGCAGTGACGGCAATTCGCCCGGCTGATACGCCAGGCAGCGTTCGTTGAGTGACACGTTCTTCAGGCCCACGATCCGCTTGTCCGGCTCCAGCTCCGTGATGCGATCCACCAGCAGGAACGGGAAGCGGTGCGGCAGGATGCGCTCGATCGCGCTGTGGTCCAGGGGCAAGGTCAGGGAATCCATTGAAGGGCCAGTATAATTCGATCCGCTGCGACGATCAGTCGGTTCGTTCAGCCCCTCCATGAGTGACCATCTGCCAGAGCCGTCGCGTATTGCCCGCCTGCACGGTGGCCGCGTCCCGACGGACACCGAGCTCCTCTCGACGCTGTTCGATCTTGGCCACGAGGTGACCTCGGTGATCGACCTCGAGGAGCTGTTGGCCAAGATTCCGCAGATCATCGCGAGGCTCACCAGTTTCAATGCCTTTTCCGTCTACCTGCTTGACGAGAAACGGCAAGAGCTGCGGATTGCGTACGCAGTCGGCTACCCGGCCGACGCCTCCAACATACGTCTGCCCCTCGGTCAGGGCGTTGTGGGCGCCGCAGTTCAGGAAGGCCGCCCCATCCTCGTCAACGACATCCGCCAGGAACCCCGCTATCGTGGCCCGCTGCGCAACATGCTGTCCCAGCTCGCTGTGCCGCTCCGGCGGAAGGGCGAGGTGATTGGTGCGCTGAACCTGCTCAACGAAGTCGAAGGCGCCTTCAGTCCCCAGGATGAGGCGCTCTTGCGACAGTTCGGGGCGCACGTCGCCGTGGCTATCGAAAACGCCCGGCTCTTCAAGTCGGAGCGCCACTACGTGGAGACGCTCGAGACGCTGGCGGAGATCGGGCGCGAGATGTCATCGATTCTGGATCTCGACGCGCTCCTGACGCGCATCGCCAACCTGACGAAGCGGCTCATCGACTACCGGACGTTCGGCATCCTGCTCCTCAACGAGGAGACCAAGGAGCTGGAAATGAAGCTGGCGGTGCGGTATGGGAAGGGCGCCGAGTCCAAACACCTGAAACTGGGCGAAGGGCTCGTCGGTTGGGCGGCTCTCCACAGAGAGCCCGTGCTGGTCGCAGACGTATCCCAGGATCCGCGGTACATCAATCTGGTCGCGGACGCCCGCTCCGAACTCGTCATTCCGATGCTCATCAAGGATCGCTGCATCGGCGTGTTTGACCTCGAGAGTCCCGAGCTCGACGCCTTCGGCAAAGATCACCAGGAGTTGTTGACACTGCTCGCCAGCCAAGCGGCGATCGCCATCGACAACGCGAGGCTCTACGAAGAGGTTCGACGCAACGAGGAACGGATCGAAAGGGAGTTGCGGTTCGCACGGCGTGTCCAGCTTGCCCTGCTCCCGACTGGTCCCCCGAAGGCGCTGCGCGAGGCCGACGTCGCGGGACGATTCGAATCAGCCCACGAGCTGGGAGGCGACCTTCACGACTTCCTGACGCCGAAGCGTGACACCCTGGTCGTCGCCGTTGGCGATGTCTCAGGCAAGGGTGCGCCCGCAGCCTTGTACGGGGCGTTTGCCGGTGAACTCGTTCGCTCACGTACGCAGCGGCGGCGGTTCACGCCTGAGCGGTTCAGCGTGGCGGGGGTACTTCAGTCGATCAACACCACGCTGCACGAGCGGCAGCTCGAGGCGTACTACTGCACTCTGTGCTACGCCTTTTTCGACTTCTCGCGGCGCGTGGTCACGCTCTCGAATTCCGGCTTGCCGTACCCGATTCATTGCTCCGCCACCACATGCGGGCAGATCGAGCTTCCTGGAGTGCCCCTGGGATCGTTTCCAGACATCACCTACGACGAGGTGACCATCCAGCTCGAGAAGGGGGACCTCTTCGTCTTCTGCACCGACGGCATCTTCGAGGCGGTCAATGACGAGGGCGCCGAGTTCGGTCCCACGCGTCTTGCTGAAGTCGTGCATCGTGCTCGTGGGCAGTCGGCGCGAGGTATCGTCGACGCGATTTTCGACGCGACCACATCGTTCCGCGGAGGCCAGCCACAGTCCGACGACATGACAGCCGTCGCGGTCAGGATCACGTCGTAGGCTCTGGATCCGGATGGCGGGAATGGTCGCGTCCGGATCGTGAACGTGGTGTCAGGGTCCGGAGTACGGCGATGCCAGCGCCTGCCTGAAGTTACGTACCCCGGTGATCCGACGCGACCACAGTCCGGTAGTTCAAGATGCGTGCCCCCCGCTTCAACGGTCGAATTCTGGCCAATCGGAGGTTCGCGGCACGCGGACGTCCTCCGGAGGGGCCATCGAGACTCGCCCTCGAGGTGTCGTTCGACCTCCCTGGGCGACAGGTGATTCAGGGTTTGGCCCGTTCACCAACCTTCGAGCCGCTTCTGGCGTCTGAGTAGCTGGCACCCTTCGAGGGGCCACACCGGGCTGAGAGGTCATATGAAGAAGGTCATTGTCGCCGGCGGCATCCTGACCGCCGTGCTCGGAGCAGCCGTCGGTTTGTTCGCGTTTCGCGCCTCCGCCCAGGAGCGGGGTCGCGCCATCGTGAGCGCCCCCTTCCTGCCGCTGGAGGGCCTCGGCTCGTCCATCGGCGTTTCGGTTCGCGACACGGATGCAGATGAGTCGCGACGCGCTGGAACGAACGGAGTCGTCGTCCTGGATGTCCGCGAGGGGACCCCTGCGGGCCGTGCAGGGCTGCGGAAGGGCGACGTCATCGTCGAATTCGACGGAGAGCGCGCGCGGAGCGCGCGTCAGCTCACACGTCTGGTTCGAGAGACGGCTCCGGGGCGCGCCGTGAAAGTGACCGTTGTGCGAGATAGCTCCCGACAGTCCATTGACATCACGCCGGAAGCCCGCGGGTCCGCCGCTCTTCAACTTCCAGACGTCGTCACGAATATCCGACCCAGGCTTCGCGGCATCCAGCCCAACTTCTCCTTCGATTTCCTCACGCCAGACGGTCTGCTTTCGCCACGACGGCTTGGCGTGACGGTGACGCCGCTCAGCGATCAGCTCGCGACGTTTTTTGGCGTCAAGGCAGGCGCGTTGGTATCCGAGGTTGCGGCAGGGTCACCGGCCGAAGCCGTTGGAATCAAGGCGGGGGACGTCATCACGTCGATCAACGGTCACGCCGTGTCTTCAACCAATGACGTGGCCAGGGAGGTTCGCGCCGCGGGAGTGGGCAGCGTCGAGATCCGCGTGACACGCGACCGACGGGAGATGACGATGACGCCGAAACTGTCGGATCCGAGCCGTCCGCCAGCCGTGGTCGGTGGGCGGCCCATCTAAACCGACGCTCCGGCCGCCCTTTCGAACGGCAGCACATCGGCCGGCGCCGAGCTCCCGGCAGGCCAGGGAGCCACGACCGCCGACAATTGCGCGGCGATGAGTGTGGCCGCGGCCTGAGTGCTGACGTCTGATTCACGACCTGGAGACAGCTCGATCGCCAGCGCACCGATGCAGCGGTCGGGTCCGAGCATCGGCGCAACAATTGCGCCTCTCGACGTTGACTCGCCAGCCACCGTCTGAAGGCGGCCGGTTCGCCATGCGGCAGCCGTGGCATTCACGGAGCCCGGGCCAATTGAGCCGAACCGGCCCAGCCGCTCCAGGTCATAGCCGTGCGCTGCAGCTGGAATCAGTTCCTCACCCGCGGCCATCCACACAACCACGCCGGAGGCGTCGAGAAGCGTTCCGGCTCGTTCGAGCAGGCCTTGAAGATCCTCCTTCGACTTGAGTCGACCCACAGCCGTACAGAGTTCCGCCACAGCCCCCTGGTCGATGGAGGCCGGCGACCCGCGGGAATCCGCGGCGGGCGTCGATGGAGCAGCCGCGACGGGTATATGAGGATGACGTGACGCTCGAATGAGCGCCCACGTGCACAGCAGCATCGCCACCGCGAACGCCCCAGCGGCCTGTGTCAGATCCAGGAATCGGGCTTCGCTCACCGCAGCGGCTTCTGCCGTTCGCAGTACGCGCAACTGTTGCCGCATGGTGCGACGAGTCTCACGTGTTTCGGTGAAGACCAGATCGGCAGCCATGAGATCGAGGCCGCCGCGCAGGTTGTCTCGGACGCTGGAGTCGAGAGCGGTCATCGCGGCAGACGCGTCAGCCACGGCGTGCGCGGATGGCGCTTCCGCGGCCGTCAGCCGGGACAGGAGCAGCGGGGTTTCCGACGCGATATCGCGCATCGCGCTCGAGGTTCGCTCGAGCGTCGACTGGTCGAATCGGCCTGAAGCTGCGTAAGTCAGCTCCTCGTCGGCGAGCTCGTCGAGCCGGGTCTCGAGGCGATCGATTGAAGCGATGTTCTCCCGGCTGGTGCGTTCGCTCTCGTCAATGTGCCGCGCGAGAGTCGATGCCCAGAACCCCGCGCCGCCGCCGGCTGCCAGGAGCGTCGCCGCAAGGAGAAAACGGACGAGCCGCGCGCGCATGAGGACATCGACAGAATACCAAAGGTCGACCTGACCGTCCCGCGCCGATTGAGGTGCGTCAGGTCAGAACTCGACGTGCGTCTGAAAGAGCAGCCGGTTTTCGTCAGGCCGGCCATCCCCCTCCCCGTAGGCGACCTGCTCGTTCGTGGCAACGAGTCCGAGCCGCGCGCGGTTCCATCCGAACCAGTACGCAACGCCGCCGATGACTCGACGACGCGAATCGTCCGTCACCGCGTCATTCGGATCGAATGACTCGACGCGCGCGAGAGCGGCCCATCCGGTGGGGCCTTGTCGAGGCTCGATGAAGACAGACCATCCCGACCGCTCTGTGTCCACGGTTGCGAGCGGCGAAGGACTTTCCGTCGCGTCCAGACGCTGCACGGTTGCCACGAGATGAGGGTGCTCGTAGTGCGCCATGACGATGCCTACCCGCCGGGGCCTGTCGGCGTCGTACCATCCCGCGCTGTAAAAGCCCGAGACGCGGAGAAACTGCGCCAGACCACGGCCGGGCAGCGGCCGCACGGTCAGCCGGCCCTGCACGCTCTTGTACTTGTTGGCTTCCGGCTGCGTGTAGCCCTCGCCGTTGTAGAGACCGACGTGAAACTCACCGTAGTCACCGGGCAAGGACGAGAAGTAGCCGACGCCGAAATCAGCGGAGCCGGGGATCAATCCCTCGCGTTCCGAGAACATCGTCCCCTGCACGCGGTAACGATTGACTGCCTCCTCGAAATCGAGCCACGGCGTCTGGGCCATGCCGAAGCGAATCCACGACCTCGGGGTCGGGTTGTCGAGCTGAAGGAAGGCGTACTTGACCCGCACTGTGAGCGTGCCCGCGAGGCTGCCGTCGGTGGCGCGCCTGACATCGGGCGTGAACCGAAAGCGCACACGGCTCGACAGCTGCCCGTTGACGTTCAAGTACGCGCGCGTCACATCGAATGCGTTCAACCCCTCGCGGTTTTCCAGCTCTGCGGCGTATTGCAGATACGACAGCACGCCAACCCGAACGATCGGGTATTCCGGTGGGGTTGGCGGTGGATTCTGCGGAGTGGCTGTTTGCGCGAAAACCGGACTCGAGGCAGCGACCAGAAGGAGCGAGAGGACCAGCGATTTCGTCATATCGCTCTTACTTCTATGACACACAGATTTCGCCGGCGTATCCGTTCTGTTACGTCTGCGTAACGTCTCGAAGAGTCACTGAGGGGGCGCCGGAGAAGCCGGTGCCGGCTTCGGGTGCAGGATGACATACGTGGGCAGACCAACTGCACCAAACCGGTCCATGAGTCCTCTCGCAGGCTCCTCATCTGGTTGTTCCGCCTGGAACTTGATCTTCACGTAGCCATCGAGGGCTGCTTTCACATCTTCGTCTGCCAGCGTCGTCCGGTCCATGACGAGGCAGTTCTTGCACCACGTCGCCCACATGTCGACGAGTACCGGCTTCTGCTCGCGTTGCGCCACGGTCAACCCCTCTTGCAGAGACGCGTGCCAGCCGGCCTTGAGCTTCTCTTCGACGCTCGAGGCGACTTCGCGGGCATCGACCCAACGGTCGGCGAACAGACCATACGCGAGATACCCGTAGTAAGCAGCCGTGGCCAGGATGAGCACTCCAAACACGTGCTTGACCCGCACCATCCAGGCACCAGGCTTTGGAAGGGCCGTCAGGCCCGCCCCAGCCAGCGGCCACGGGATCGCCATGCCAACCCCGAGGAGAAACGGCAGCGCCAGCGCGGCAGGGGTCCCCCGCGAGTACAAGTCGCTGGAAAAGACAACGACCTGAATCACGACCGGCGCGACGCACGCCCCCGCCAGCAGCGCTGCGATCGCACCCATGCCGAAGGCCAGAGCAACACTCCCGCGCCGGGCGCCCGACCCAACCGAGCCCGAGAACCGCGAGAAGTCGATCGTGTACACATCGAACATCGCAAGAGCCAGAGCCACGAAGATCGCTGCGATCGACAGGTTGAACCAAGGCGAGGCGTTGATCGTGCCGAAGGTGCCCGCCGTCAGGATCACGATCAGCCCGAGAAAGCCATAGACGAGCGCCATCGCCGCACCGTAGACGCCTCCGAGTAGAAGTCCTCTGGCACGCGAGCCGGAACCGGTTCCCGCGCCGATGATCGCCAGGTTGATCGGAATCATCGGCAGAACGCACGGCGTGAGGTTGAGCGCAAGTCCTCCCAGCAGGACGAGCAGCAGGATCGCAAGTGGTCCTCGGCCTTCGAAGAGCCCTCGTTGCGCGATGCCCGCTTCCGCGTTTCGCACGAACTGGAGAAAGTCATCCTTTCCCAGGTACCCGCCTGTGGTCGCCACGACGGTGAACTGATTCAGGAGCTGGACGCCGGCGTTGCCTGCGGCCGGGGAACCAACGGGGGTCTCCACGCGTGGGACAACCTGTGCCGCGACCGGCGCGCCACCGGTGCCGAAGGCGATCCGGTCGAAGATCTCGGTGTGTCGAGTGGGCCGTGAGACGCCCTTGTCCACGACCGTGAGCGTCCACCGCACGTCGGCGGTGACTGGCGGGTAGCACAGCCTTTCGTCGCATGCCTGATACCGAAACCGCGCGGGAATCTCCACGGGCCCGAGGGCGACGTTGTCAGCTAACTGGAAGCGCACGCCAATGGCGAACTCCTGCTCGAATACGGCCAGCGGTTCCGACTGACCGACCTGGGCAAAGTCGGTGGCCTCCGGGAATACGATCTCGACGACCGTGACGCCCTCAGGTGGCTCGATCGAGAGCACGGTGGGTATCAGGCTCGGGTCGCGGGGTGCGTCGGACTGGACGTGAAACCGGTCCGGAAGGCGGACCTGAAGGGCTGCCCGGACCGAGACCCCCGCTGCGGCCTCGGACTCGACGATCGGAGTCAGGTCCGCCCGGACACCTCGAAGTTGTGTGATGGCGAGCTGTGAGGAAAGGAGGAGCAGCGCGGCCGACGCGACCAGCCTGCGCACGGCTAGCCCACCGGCTTGAGCGGAATGTACGAGCTGCCCGAAGCCGAGCCCTCCATCTGCACGTTGTGTCCCTTCACTGGTGGCACATCCTGGTAAAGGAAGTCCCACTTCCAGCGCTCCGAAGGGTTCGACGCCTGCAGCCAGTTTCGCGCGGGCACTGGGCGAGTGAACGCGAGCCTGTCGGCGTCGGCGGACGGAGCAGGCAATGCCGACGCGAGCGCCCGGCGAACCTCGTCAACGGTCCTGTACGGGAGCGTCAGGCCAAGCGCGCGGCCCAGGGTCGCCAGGATCTGCCAGTCCTCGCGCGCGTCGCCGGGAGGAGCGATCGCTCGTGACGCGCCCTGAACGCGGCCCTGGTCGTTCGTGTAGATCGCGTCCTTTTCCGACGAGGTGGCCCCCGGCAGCACGATATCGGCAGCCGCCGCCAACTCCGACATCACGACACCTTCGAAGACCAGCAGAGGCAATGTGCCGTTCCGACGGGCCGCCACGATCCAGGAGACATCGCCAAGTGAGCCGTCCGGGCCAGGATCCACCACGTAGAGCGCCTTGACGCGTCCAGATGCCATGTCGGTGCGCAAGGCGGTCAGGTCCGCCTCGTGGCCGTTCCCCCCGCCCACCGCGAAACCCACGTCGCGGGCGCCGTTGACGTTGGGTGCATCGGTCACGGGAATAGTGAACTTCGCTCCTGCAGGCTGTTTCTTCTCGCTGCGCGTCCACGCGATGGTTACGGCGCTCATGCCATCGCTGCCGAGCAGGCCCTCGACGAACTGCCTGAGCACGAACAACTCCTCGGTGGCCGCGTGCGCGGAGACGAGGAACCGGACCGAGCCGGGATCCGCTGAGCCGGCGGCCTGGACCGCGTCCCTCAAGACTGGCTCGATGTCGTGCCACGCTGTCGGCTCGAGCGCGGTGCCCCGTCGGAGCATCGGGCGCCGGAGCCGGGTCTCGCCCTCGACCCAGTGGTAGTCGAATCGGCCGATGTCGCACATCCAGTAGCCGTTGATCTCCGGGTTGAGACGCGGCGTCATCCGGACGAGGCGCGAGCCCTTGGCCCACTCAGGTTTGGCCTTCAGCCACGCGCTGGTGTTGCAGCCCTTCGAACACCGCGTGCAGATGGTGTCGACGACCCCCGGGTTGTCCCAGGGCCGGCTCCTGAAGCGGTACTCCCTGGTCGTGATGGCGCCGACGGGGCAGACGTCCATCAGGTTCCCCGAGAGCAGCGAATGCACGCCCTCTTCGCGGAACGTCGCGATCTCGCTTCCGTTTCCCCGGTCGACGATGCCGATCTGCGCGTCGCCGTCGATCTCCCGCATGAAGCGGACACACCGCGTGCACAGGATGCAGCGGTTGCGGTTGAGCATCAGCGTCGGGCCGAAATCGACGTCCGCTTTCACGCCTTCACCGTCGAAGACCCGGCGCGGGAAGTCCATCCGGCTCTCGGCCGGACCGAAGCTGTACGAGAAATCCTGGAGCGGGCATTCGCCGCCCTTGTCGCAGACCGGGCAGTCGAGCGGGTGATTGACCAGCAGGAATTCGAGCACGCCGGCGCGCGCCTGGGTGGTTTCAGGATCCCGTGTCGTGACGGTCATGCCGTCGGTGCAGATCGTCGAACACGACGTCTGCAGCTTCGGCATCTTCTCGATCTTGACGATGCACACACGGCACGAGCCGTCGACGGTCAGTCCAGGGTGAAAGCAGTAATAGGGGAGGGAGATGCCGGCTTCGATGGCGGCCTGGAGGACGGTCGTTCCCTTTTCGACCGTCACGCGCTGCCCATCGATGGTCAGCGAAACCGTTTCCATATCCGGTCGATCATATCCCGAGGGTCATCTGCCCGCCTACTGTTCGTCGAATTCCGCCAGGGCGGCGCCGTCGGAGTTGATCTGCACACGACGCACCACATCGTCGGTCGGGATGGACCGCTGGACCTCCTGGTCCGTGACCGGGACCATGACGTTGACGGCACGTCCATCCGCGTAGGTCAGGGTCACCGTCACCGGCACGTCGAACACCGCATCGCCCGTCTGCTGGAACCTGACGAGAACCTCGCGCTCGCCGACGGAGGTGCTGTACCGGACGCGCGGGATGCCGCTGCCGTAGATCCAGCGCTCGAAGAAGCGATCGAGCACGCGGCCGGACTCCGCCTCCATCACGCGCTCGAAGTCTTCCGTGCCCGCCTTCTGATACCGGCGATCCATGTAGAACCTGCGCAGGCCCCGGAAGAACGCCTCGTCACCGAGCAGGCGCCTGAGCATGTGGAGCACGGCCGCCGCCTTGTTGTAGACGAGCGCGCGGAACACACGCGGTTCGCTCTTGACGTGGCCGAGCCGCGCGCCAAGATGCACCGGACCCTGATCCGACTCCGAGAGGGACCATCGGCGGAACTGCCGCAGCATGTCGGCGAACACGCGCTCGCCACGGGCGCGCTGCGCGTACAGCGCCGCGAAGTACTGCGCGAAGCCCTCGCTCATCCACTGTTCGTGGTAGTTCTTCCACCCGATGGCCTGGCCCCACCACTGATGAGCGATTTCATGGGCGAGGAAGAACTCCGGGAAGTTGTCGAACGATGCCGGGTCACCACGCCAGGGCGCAGCCGCAAACGACACGGGGGTATTGATGAGGGCGAAGTACCCCGGGCTGTGTCCGCCGGGCAGCTCGCTCTCCAGCAGGACAACGCTCAGCGAGGTGTACGGCGCATCGCCCATGAGCGATGAGTAGAACTGCAGGATGCTTTCGGTCTCCTTCATGACCTCGCGGCTCCGTCCGCGAAGGCTGCTGTGTGCCGCCACGCTGAGGGCAATCGAGTCGACACCGGAACCGGGGTCGGTCTGATTGTCGATGACGACCGTCGCGTCGCCGATCCTCACCGCGCGTGTGATGACCAGCGCGAGATACCGCAACGGCTGATTGGCGCGGAACGTGAACGCGAGACCGTCACGGGCTCCCTGACTGCCCTCGAAAGACACAGCCTCGCTCGGAGCCGGATGCCCGCTCGCGAGACAGGTGTAGCCGGCGGGCACCACGATGCGGAGCGATGCGGTGGCGTAGTCGGGGACCGGATTCTGCGGATACCAGTACGAACGGTTGCTCAGGAGCAGCGTCGGCTCCGTCTGGTCGGCGATTCTGGGTTGGTCCTGGACGTCGGGGGCGACAGTCACCGTGTCGGAGTCGAGCTCCTGTGTCGACACCTCTCCCCCGTAGGTGACGACCAGCGTGAGGTCCGAGTCCTGCGGGACGCTCTGCGGCAGGTTGACGAGGACCGAATTCTGACCGCGGACCCGCAGGTAGAGCAGCCGGCCGTACTCGACACTGGTGATCCCGGTGACCGAGAACGATTCGAACAGGCGCAGCCGCAGGGTCGTCAGCGACGTCGAGCGGACGCGGATGGACAGGCGTGCGCGGCCGCGAATGGTTTTCCGGCGGGGGTCGATCGACGCCTCGACGTTGTAGTCGAGCACGTCGTAGTCCCTCAGGACATCATCGCTGTAGAAGCGGCCGCGCGCGGCGAGCTTGGCGACCGACGGATAGAGCGCCAGCGTCCGCCGGTCCTTGCGCCGGAAGACCGTGACGTCTTCGGCGTTTTCCGTCGTGAGCGTGTAGGTGAGGGTGTCGAAGCGCCGGGTCTCGATCTCGGCGAGAAGGTCGCGGATCGGCGGAATCAGGTACCAGGCATCGCTGCTCAGATCCTGCAGGTCCACGTTGAACGACTTCGGCGCATACTCCGCGAGCAATTCTTCCGCCCGTCTGGCCAGTCGGGCGTCGGGAGCGGCGGGTGTCAGGTTGGCGGTCGACACGCGGTTCTGATAATCGGCTGGGTTGATGCGCACGAACGCGTAGTCGAACGGCGAGCTCAGCGTGTCCTCGCCCGAAAAGAGTCGAAGCTGGCCACGTTCGGCCGCGCTCGTGGGCGAGAACGTCATCTGTCCTCGGCCCAGCAGGATCAGGCCCGTGACGCCGTCGTCGCACTCGACGCGGAACGCGGTGCCTTCCGGAAGCAGCAGAACCAGGTCCTCGGACGTCACTTCGAGATCGCGTGCCGTGAGAGGACGGGTCGTGTCGATCCGCAGTTTGTACAGACCATCGACGAACGTCAGCCTTTCGGCGGCGACGAACCGCCAGGACGCGAGGTCGCCGTTGGGCGGTCGCCGCATGTCCATGCCGGTTGTCAGAATTCGCGCCTTGCCGGGAGTCTCGATGAGGAACTCGACGACAAGGCTGAAGCCATCTCCAGGTGGGGCTCCCTCGAGCGGCATGCGATCACGCTCGCGGACGGTCGCCTTCACGGCACCCGAGATGAGCAGATCGCCGATGTACCGGTCGATGGTCGAGGCTGGAACGTCCGTGGCGAACAGCGCCTCAAGAGCCGGGCGGTCGGCCTTGTTCAGTGCCTGCTCGACCTTGCGTACGAGCAGCGTGACAGGATCGGCCGACCCTGTCTGGGCTGAGACAGGGATCGTCCACGCGCAGGTGCACGCCAGCAACAGCAGCAGTCTCATCTTGCCGGACCTGGCACCATTAAACGCCAATTGCCTCGTGACGGCCACTGGAGGCCCCGGCGCTACACGGGTGGCGCGTCGGGGAGCGGTGGAAGACGTCGTGCGACCAGCACGGTCAGGTCATCCAGCAGACGGCGCTCCTGACTGTGTGCCTCGACGGCGGCAAAGAGCGCCCAGCCGAGCTCCTTGGCCGACGCCCACTCCGCGCCGTCGACGATGGACTGAACGCCCGACTCGTCGAACGGTCGATCGAAGGGGTCTTCGGCTTCCGTGATGCCGTCGCTGTACATCACGAGGACATCCCCCGCCGCGAGGTCGACAGTGCCGGCCGTATAAGTGGCGTCGTCGAACATGCCCAGGGCCATTCCGCCGGCGCGCAGGCGCTCATAGGCGCCGTTCCCACGCCGCAACAGCGGGGGATTCTGCCCCGCGTTGACGTACGTCATGGCTCCGGTTCCGGGGCTCAGGACGCCGACGAACAGCGTCACGAAACGGGTCCGTGGCGCGTGCCTGGCGATCTGCGTGTTCAGCCGGGCGACCAGGTTTGCACCTTCGAGCCCTTCGTCTACGAGGGTCCGCATCATCGCCAGCAGCAGCGCCATCAGTAGCGCCGCCGGACTGCCCTTGCCCGCGACGTCACCGAGCGCAAGCAGAACGCGACCGTCCGGGAGTGGAACGATGTCGTAGAAGTCACCGCCCACCGTGTTCGCGGGCCGCGTCATCCCGAAGGCCTCGATGCACGGTGCTCGGTAAGCGGCCCGGGGCAACATCGACTGCTGGATCTCGCGCGCGATCTCGAGGTCGTTCTTGAGCGACAGCCGGTCGGCCACTTCCAGCAAGACGAGCAGGTTCACCAGGAGGAACCCGGTGAGCAGCCACATGGTGCCGGGCGCAAACGCAGGATGCGGAATGAGGAACAGGTGCACCTCCTGGAACAGCTCGACGAGCCCGACCAGGCTGGCGAGCAGGGCGACGCCGTAGATCGCGCGCCGCGGAGGCGAGAGCTTGAGCGTGAACGCCAGAAACAGAAGCCGCGCATGCCGGAGCAGCCGCAGGTACCACGGCTGCTGCTTGAGCTCGTCGAAATCGATGTGCCTCGAGAAGAAGCGATACGCCTCGGGCGTATCCCGCGTGAAGAGACGCTCGAGGTTGGCCTTCGTGAGCCCCCGTGTGTAGGCCTCGAAGAATGGGCCGCCAGTCTGCCGTGGCAGCGGAGGGACCTTCATGGGTGCAGAGGATCTTAGATCGACAGATGCGGAGCCGACTCAGATTATTCCAAGGTCGGCCCCGACCCTCTTGAAGGCGTCCAAGGCGAACTGAAGGTCTGCCTGCGTGTGGGTTGCCGTGACGATTGTCCGTACCCTGGCCTTGTTGTGCGCCACGGTCGGGAACGCGATGCCCTGGGCGAATACACCCGCCTCGAACAGTCGGTCCGACAGCATCATGGCGCGTGCGCCGTCGCCGACGATGACCGGTGTGATCGGGCTTTCGCTCGTCCCGGTATCGAAACCGAGCGATTGCAGGCCCGACTTGAAGAAGCGCGTGTTGTGCCACAAGCGCTCCATCCACTCTGGCTCAGCTTCGAGAACATCGAGTGCCGCGAGGCACGCCGCGGCAACCGACGGCGGGTGTGACGTCGAGAACAGGAAAGGCCTTCCGCGGCGGTAGAGGAACTCGATGAGCGAGCGGGAGCCAGCGACGTAGCCGCCGAGTGCACCGATGGCCTTCGACAGGGTTCCGACCTGCACGTCGACCCGCCCGTGAAGCCGGAAGTGATCGATTGTGCCCCGCCCTTCGCGTCCGAATACGCCGCTGGCATGGGCATCGTCGACCATCATGATGCAGCCGAACTCCTCGGCCAGATCGCACAGTCCCGGCAGCGCCCCGAGGTCGCCGTCCATGCTGAACACACCGTCTGTGACGATCAGTGTGCGCTTTCCACGTGGACCCGCTTCGAGAACGGCGCGCGCCGCGCCGAGATCGCGGTGCGGAAACACCGTGATGGTCGCCCGGCTCAGACGGGCGCCGTCGATGATGCTCGCGTGATTCAGCTCGTCCGACACGATGACATCGTCGCGGCCCAGGAGCGCCGCGACCGTTCCCGCATTCGCCGTGAAGCCGCTCTGAAAGACCACGGCCGCCTCTGTCCGCTTGAAGGCGGCGAGGCGGCGCTCCAGTTCCATGTGGATCTCCATCGTGCCCGCGATGGTCCGGACCGATCCGCTTCCTACGCCGAGCGACGTCAGCGCCGCGAGCGCGCGCTCACGAAGCCGGGGATGCGTCGTGAAGCCGAGATAGTTGTTCGAGGACAGATTGACCACGGAGCGATGGTCGATCGACGCATGGGCCGCCTGCTCGCCGTCGAGGACGCGCAGCGGCCGGAACAGTCCCTGTGCCCGCAGCGCGTTCAGCTCGTCGTCGAGGTATGCGAGCGGGTTGGTGCGCATGGGCACTCGCTCCTTGCGGTCGTCGCGTCCGCCGCTATCCGCGCGCGAGGTAGTCGCGGGTGAAGGCGGCAATATCGGCGTAGATCGCCGACAGATCCTCCGGACCGGCCAGGAAGACGATCCGGAAGAACCCCTGGCTCGCCGGTAACCCGAACCCGGACCCGTTCACGCAGAGGATGCCGGTCTCCCGCAGGAGGGTGAGCACATAGTCCTCGTCGGTGCGGCCCGGCGGCAGAGACACCGACGGCAGCGCGTAGAAGGCCGCCCGCGGTGCCACGCAGCGCACGCCCGGGATCGCGTTCAGCATCTCGGTCGTGACCCGTGCCCGTTCGGCGAGGGCCGCGCGAAACACCGCCTGGTGGGACCGGTCGCCGGCGAGGGCAGCCTCCACGCCGTACTGCATCGGGCCCGGACTACAGAGCCGTCCGTCGGCGAGTTTCTTGATCGCTGCCAGCGCCGCGTCAAGCCGCGGCGTCGAGCCCACGACCATCCAACCAGTCCGCCAGCCGGGTGCGAGGTAGGCCTTCGAAAGGCTCGAGAAGGAAATCACGGGAGCGTCGAGGTCCATCGTGCCGAGCAGAGGGAGCGAGCCCTCGTAGCCCAGATCGCTGTACACCTCGTCTGCAAGGACGGTGAGCTCGTGCCGTTCGGCGATCTCGAGCAGCGCGCGGCGGATCGCCGGGGGGTACACCGCACCCGTCGGGTTGTTCGGATCGATGACGACGAGCACGCGCGTACGAGAAGTGATGAGGCTGCGCAGGTGATCGAGGTCGGGCAGCCAGTCCCGATGCGGATCGGTGCGGTAGTAGCGCGCCTCGGCGGCGATCTTCGCCAGGACTGCGGTGTACAGCGGGTAGGTCGGTGACGGCACCAGGACCTCGTCCCCCTCGTCTACCAGAGCGTTCAGGGCCAGCTCGATGCCTTCCGACGTCCCCGTCGTGATGAGCACGCGGTCTGGCGACACCGGAACGCCGCGCGACGAGTACTCGGCAGCCACCGCGGCGCGCGCCTTGGGGATACCCGCTGACGGGACGTAGCCGTTGCGCCCATCACGCATGGCGCGCGTGACGGCCTCGACCAGGTGCTGCGGCGTCTGGAACCCGAAAGCGACAGGGTCCCCGATATTCAGATAACGGACGCGTGTTCCTCGCGCTTCGACAGCGGCGGCTTCCGCAACGATGTTGCGGATCGCATAGGAGAATCGGTTGACGCGCCCCGCCACGGGCATCGGTCTGACGTGTTGTGTGGGCATGGCTCAGAGGTTCTAACCACCAGTCAAGCAATGGGTTGGCTCCCTTGCCGAGCGCAAGGGCCGATCCGCTGGGGATTGGATTCGGGCAAATATTGCGTATAGTTACGCGCGCGCACTCGCACCGCGTTCAGTAAAATAATGGCAGAAGTCGGAAGGGTTTGATCGCTTCCACTTGAAATACACGTGATTCGCCCTCTAAACGCGCGGGAAGGGTAATAATTACATCGAAGAGGCCGTATTCACGCCCGCCTCGACGCTGGCGTCTGCCGTAAGTTGTTCAGCCATCACGATCCTCGCCGCTGGCAAGGCCATTGATATAGCTCATGCAGATGCGCCCCCTGGTGAACTCGGTTGTCCTGATCATGGTGTCCACGGCACTACTCTCGGCTCAGACCCCGCCGGCGCAGGCACCCCAGGCGGTTTTCCGGTCGGGGGTCGCACGGGTCACCGTGACCGTCTCGGTGCGTGACCGGCGGGGACGGATCGTTCGGAACCTGACCAGACAGGACTTCTCGGTGATCGACAGCGGGGCGCCAGTCGAGATCCGTGATTTCTATTCAGGCGATTCACCCATCAGCCTCGCGATTCTGCTCGACGTCAGCGGCAGCATGTCGGTCGGAGGCAACATCGACCGCGCCCGCGAGGCCGTGGCCGTGGCCACGATGAGCCTCCGGAGCGACACCGACGAGGCCGCCCTGTTCACGTTCGACTCGGAGCTGCAGGAGGTCGTGGCATTCACCAAGAATGTCGAACGCATCCATCGGGTGAGCCTGAAGGGGAAACCCTGGGGCAAGACGTCTCTCTACGACGCAGTCGGTCGAGCGGCCAGCACGGTGGGCGAGCGCGCCAACCGGCATCGTGCGCTGCTCGTCATCTCGGATGGCGTCGACACGGGGAGCCGGTTGACAGCGCCGCAAGTCTCGGCCATCGCCAGCTCGATTGCGGTGCCGGTGTACCTGTTGACCGTGGTGACTCCGCTGGATCACTCCGGCGGCGAGTTCGAGGTTGCAAGCGACGGCCGGGCGGTGACGACTGCCACACTCGAGGATCTGGCGCGCTGGACCGGGGGCGACATGCGCATCACGAGCACGCCTGCCCACATCTCGGTGGCCGTTCAGGATCTCTTCGCAGAGCTCCGGCACCAGTATCTCGTCAGCTTCGAGCCAGGGGATCGCCCAGGGTGGCATCCGCTCGAGATTCGTACACGGAACAAGGGCCTTGTCGTTCACGCACGCGGCGGGTACATGTCCGACTCGTCACGCGGCGGAAGCTAGCTCATTACACAGGGGGAGAGATCATCATGCGGAAAAGTCTGTTGGCAGGATCGTTACTCGCGCTGACCGTGGCCGTTGCCCCGGCATGTGCGACCAAGAAGTTCGTGCGAACCGAAGTCGGCAACGTCAATTCGAAGGTCGATACGTTGGCCGGCACGGTCGAGGAGACACAGGAGCGGACGCGCCGCAACGAAGAGCGGATAGGCGTCGTCGACGAGAAGGCCGAGGCGGCTGGCCGTTCTGCCACGTCGGCTCGCGCGGCGGCTGATGCGGCCGCATCGGCGGCGCGGGACGTCGACGGGAAGGTGACCACGGTGAACACCCGCGTCGGCGCCGTCGAGGCCGCGGCGCGCCGGCTGATCTTCGAAGTGACGTTGAGCGAGGATCAGGGCAACTTCGCGTTTGGCAAGGCCGAGCTGCCCGATCCGGCCAAGGCGCGGCTCGATCAGGTGGTCACCAGCCTGAAGGCCGATCCCAAGACGGTGTTCATCGAGCTCGAGGGTCACACCGACAACGTCGGGCCGACCGAGGTGAACGAGCAGTTGGGCCTCGAACGGGCCGAGGCGGTCAAGAGGTACCTGTACGAGCAGCACCAGGTACCGCTTCACAAGATCAACGTGATCTCCTACGGCGAAGACAAGCCTGTCGCCCCCAACAACACCCGCGACGGTCGCGCGCAGAACCGCCGGGTGGTGGTCAAGATTCTGTCGTAGCGTCGGTATTCGGGAGGGCGAATCCGGTCCGGCCGGATTCGCTCTACCGCATCTTCGCGAAATCGAGCGCCGATCGCGAAAGCTCGGTTTCTCCCTCCAGCACCACAACCTCGTAACGCCCCTCCGGGTCGAGTCTCGCTCCGTCGAACGCCGCGACGAGCGTCGCACCCAGCACGGGCTGGCCCCCGCCGAACACCGGCGTGGCGTTGGGCGTGGGTAGATCGGGGCCAGGTGTGTCGAAGCGCGGCCCGAACCGCGGAAACCGATCGAGGCGTCTCGGGGCCACGTGCGCGCCCCCGGATGGGACGATCGCGACCTGGTAGACGGGTACGCCGACAAATGTGTTGAGAGGATGGAAGGACATCTCGATGAGCAGGTCGATCTGGTCCGGTGCCTCGCCCAGAATCTGCAGGGCGTCCCGCTGCCCGAACTGACGTCCTCCCCTGCGCGCGTTCCCCTCCGCCGCCAGCTCCACTCGGTGGAACGGCGTGATCACGTCAATCCAGTCCACCGGGGGACGCGCCACGCGCACGCGGTAGGGGGCATGAAACCTGGCGCGCTCCGACTCGATGCGGGACTGACCGATGTAAATCGCTTCTTCGATTGCACGGCGGTTCATCGTCATCTGGATGGCGCCGGCCGACGTGGACGCCAGCACGGCACAGCAGACGGCGACCGCTGGTCGATTCATTCGACGGCATCGTAGCAGAGAAGGCACGGGCTCGTTAGTATTGGGCATGGATCTCGACCGAAGAGTCGCGCTCATCACCGGCGGCCGTCGGATTGGAGCCGTCGTCGCAATCGAGCTCGCGCGCCGGGGCGCGGACGTCGCCATCGTGTACCGCGAGTCCAGGACCGAGGCCGAAGAGACGGCCGACGCCGTCCGCGCGATGGGCCGCCGTGCGATGACCCTTCCGGCGGACGTCCGTCGGCCCGAAGCCTGCCAGCAGGTGGTCGACGACGCAGTGGAGCGCCTCGGGCGACTTGATGTGCTCGTCAACATGGCGTCGCGGTACACCTCGGTGCCGTTCGATGAGCTGACCGTCCAGGACTGGGACAGTCAACTCGAAGTCGACCTCCGTGCAGCCTGGCTCTGCGCGAGGGCCGCGGCGCCCCACATGAGACGCCTGCGCGGCGGTCGCATCGTCAACGTCGGGGACTGGACGGCGAGCAGCGGCCGTCCACGGTACCGTGGCTATCTCCCCTACTACGTGGCCAAGGCCGGCGTCACCGCGCTGACCGAAGCGCTGGCCCTGGAACTGGCCGCCGATCAGATACTGGTGAACGCCATTGCACCCGGGCCGATCGTCGCGCCCGAGGGCACCTCGGATGAGGAATTCGCTGCGGTGGAGCGGGCGACGCCACTGGGGCGATGGGGCGGAGAGATGGAAGTCGCCAAACTCGTTCTCGCCTGCATCGACAGCGACTTCGTGACCGGTGAGACCATCCGCGTCGACGGAGGAAGGCACCTCAGGTGAAAAAGACCTCACCCCGCCTTGTCGAGGATCGCAGACAGGGTCGTCGACGCGTCCAGCATCGGCAGGTTGCAGAGGCAGAAGTGCCGGACACCGAGCGACCTCATCGCCGCGAGCGTGCGCGCACAGACATCGACCGCCGTCGCGCCTGACGTGAATTCACGCGCCAGCCCCTCGACGGGAACCGGCATGAAGCGGCTCAGCGCAGCGAGCGACTTCGCGTTTGCGCTCCGATAGTAGAAGACGCTGAACATCCCCGGAATCGACACCTGCCGCCGGTCCGCCTCATCCAGGAAGCGCTTCAGCGGTTCGAGCTCCAGGTGGCTGACGACCTGCGTCAGGTAGAACTCGGCGCAGAAGCGCTCGTCGAGGAGGAAGTCCACCTGCTGCGCCGAGGATGCGTGCGGGTTGGCCCACCCCCCGAGGGACAGTCTCGGCTCTCGCGCGCGAATCAATGTCCGGAGATCCCACGCGTGCTCGACGCATCGTGGTCGGCCGACGGAGGTGTCGCCGCCCAGCACGACGAGTGAGGTGAACCCCTGCTGCCACGCCTGTTCCGCGTACGAGAGGCAGAACTCCACGGAGTGTTTGCAGGTGAGGAAAGGCGTCACGAGCTCGCGCGGCAGCTCCCTGCCCAGGTTGGCGATGACGTGCCGGAGGTTGTTCTCTTCCTGCGTGCCAACGGCGCTGTCGGTCAGAAAGACCGGAAAACGATGCCTCGCGAGCCGCCGGATCTCATGGTAGGTATCGATCCAGGCGTTCATCCCCTCGAGCGAGCCGAGCTCGGCCCGCGGCGGCCGCAACTCCACGGCGATCACGGCGGCATCGCCGCGGAGGGCGTCGGCCAGCATGAATGGTGCACAGAAGAGTACACCGGGCCGTGCGCGGCCGCGCCAATCCCTGATATCGTCGTCTTCCGACGTGACCACGCTCACATTCCTTGGTGCGGCCCGGACCGTCACCGGGTCCAAGTACTTGCTCGAGCACGGCGGGAAGCGCGTCCTCTTCGACTGTGGCCTGTTCCAGGGTCTCAAAGAGCTGCGCCTGCGCAACTGGGCAGAGTTTCCCGTTCCGCCGCGTACGCTCGACGCCGTCGTCCTGACTCATGCTCACCTGGACCATGTGGGCTGCCTGCCGAGGCTGACGGCACAGGGTTACAGGGGACGGGTATTCTGCACGCCTGGCACCAAGGATCTCTGCCAGCTCGTTCTGCCCGACGCCGGCCGAATCCAGGAAGAGGACGCCCGACAGGCGAACAAGCACGGCTATTCCAAACACCATCCCGCGTTGCCGCTGTTTACGGAAAGCGACGCCCTGCGGGCGCTCACCTACCTGCAGCCGCTTGGCTTCGAGCGGGCGATTGAGGTCGCGCCAGGCATCTCGGTCGAGTTCCATCCGGCTGGCCATCTGCTGGGATCAGCCTTCGTGCTGGTCCGGCTCTCGAACGGTCCGCCGATCCTCTTCGGCGGAGATCTCGGTCGCTACAACCGGCCGATTCTTCCCGATCCGTCCGCGGCCGTCAGTGCTGACGTCGTGCTCGTGGAGTCGACCTACGGCGACCGGGATCATCAGCCAGACGACTCGGGAGAGCAGCTTGCCGAGACCATTCGCGACACCGCGGCGCGGGGCGGGAAGCTGGTGATCCCCTCGTTTGCGATCGGGCGCGTCGAGGAACTGCTGTACTGGGTGCGGCGCTTCGAAGAGGAGCGCCGGATCCCGGTGCTGCCGGTCTTCGTCGACAGCCCGATGGCGACCGAGGCGCTGCGGTATTACTCGATGCGTGTCTCCGAGCTCGATCCGGATCTGCGGCCGGCCCATGCCCCGGTGTACGCGTTTGCGACGACGCGGTTCCAGACCATCGCCTCCACCCAGCAGTCCAAGGAGCTGACCGCCAGTCGCAAGAGCGCCATCGTCATCTCGTCGAGCGGAATGGCGACCGGCGGCCGCGTCCTGCACCACCTCGAGGCGGCGCTGCCCGAAGAAAAGAACACCGTACTCTTCGTGGGGTATCAGGCTGCGGGCACCAGAGGCCGCAGGCTCGTGGACGGTGAGCCCGAGATCCGAATCCACGGTCGCGACATCCCCGTCCGTGCCCGTGTCACGAGGATCGATTCGATGTCGGCCCACGCCGACCGCGGTGAGATCCTCCGGTGGCTCCGCACCCTGCCGGCCGCCCCGGGGCGGCTCTGTCTCGTCCACGGGGAACCGGGGCCGATGGATGCCCTGAAGGGGCTCGTGCGGGGCAGCCTCGGATGGGCGGCGCACACGCCACAACACGGAGAGACGATTGAGCTCTGAGACGCGCACGTACTTGCTCGAGCGCGTGGACGAAGCCGCGGTCGTTCAACTCTACGCAGACGGCTTCGCCGGCCTTCCGCTTGCCCAGAAGACGCTCGCCTGGCATCTCTACCTCGCCGCGCTGGCCGGGCGGGATATCTACTATGACCAGCGTTACGCGCACAGCCTGGAAATGCGCGCGCTGCTCGAGGCCATTCTCGCGCACGGGCAAGACGTGGCGCCGCGCGTGCTGGATGAAGTCCGTCGATATACGAAACTGTTCTGGATCAACAGCGGTCCGTACAACAATCTGACGGCGCGCAAGTTTCTCCTCCGCCTCACGAAGGAGGAATTGCTCGAGGCCGCAGGCGCTGCCAGACGGGCCGGCGCGGCGTTGCCGCTGAAGGCGGGTGAGTCCATGGAGGCGCTGATCGGGCGGCTGGCCCCGGCGCTGTTCGACGCATCGGTCGATCCAGCCGTCACCAGCAAGTCTCCCGGCCCTGGGCGAGACATCCTGGCGGCGAGCGCCAACAATCTGTATTCGGGCGTGTGCGTCCGGGATCTCGACGCGTTTACCGAGACGCACGCGCTGAATTCGCGCCTGACCGCCGACGACGGGAGGCTCGTCGAGGAGGTCTACAGGGTCGGCGGCAGGTACGATCGTGAGATCCGGCGCATTGTGGGCCACTTGCGGGACGCGATCCCGTTTGCGACCCCGTCGATGGCCGCGGCCCTCGAGGCCCTCATCCGCTTCTACGAGACCGGGGACGATGCGGACCGAATCGCGTACGACATCGCCTGGGTCGGGGATCAGGATTCACCCGTCGACACCATCAACGGCTTCGTCGAGGTCTACATGGACCCACGAGGGGTGAAGGGCGCGTGGGAGGGGATCGTCTGCCACGTGCACGAGGCCAAGACACGCGCGCTGCAGGCGCTGGCCGCACACGCCCAGTGGTTCGAGGACCATATGCCGTGGGACGCGCAGTTCCGCAAGGACGACGTGACGGGTGTGACGGCGCGGGCCATCGAGGTGGTCGTCTCGACGGGCGATTCTGGACCGGTGGCGCCCGTGGGCATCAACCTCCCGAACGACCAGGCGATTCGCGAGCGGCTGGGGAGCAAGTCGATGTTCCTCGCCAACGTCGCCGACGCCTATGAACGGTCGACCCCGGAAGCCATGCGGGCGGAGTTCTCCTGGAGCGCCGAGGAAGCGAGCCGGGCCGCGCGCTGGGGAGCCTTCGCGCAGGAGCTCACCACGGCCATGCACGAAGTGATCGGGCACGGGTCCGGCCGGATGGCGCCTGGGATTTCAGATCCGCCCGCGCGACTGCTCGAGGAGCAGTATTCCGCGATCGAAGAGGCTCGCGCGGATCTGGTCGCGCTCTATTTCCTTCCTGATGGCAAGCTCGTGGAACTGGGGCTCGTGCCGGCCGGGGACCGCGACGCCATCGTCATGACGGAGTATGAGTATTTCGTGCGCAACGCGCTGGTGCAGCTCAGACGCGTCCGTGAGGGAACCTCGCTCGAGGAGGACCACATGCGCAACCGCCAGATGATCGTGAACTGGCTGCGCGCGCACACCTCCGCAGTCGAGACGCGGCGCCGGGACGGCAAGACGTATTTCGTCATGACCGATGCGGCGGCCTTTCGCGACGGCGTCGGACTGCTGCTCGCCGAGGTCCAGCGCATCAAGGGGGAAGGGGACCTGGCCGCCGCGCGGGATCTCTTCGAGACCTACGGCGTCTATTTCGACGGGGCGCTGCGGGACGAGATCGTGGCCCGCGTCGATCGCCTGCAGCTTCCGGCCTACACCGGCTTCGTGATGCCAAGGCTCGAAGCCCGTCGCGATGCGGATGGGACAATCGTGGACGTCGAGATCTCGTATCCCTGTGACCTCGAGGCGCAGATGCTCGAATACGCCGCCTTCTCGCGCCACGGCTCCCATGTTCTCGAGACGTCTTCCTCCCCACGCTGACATCAACACCCTCACGCGCGCCCTGGACAGGCTGCGGTCCGGCGGCGTGTCGATTACCGACCTGACCGAATCCAACCCCACGAAGGTCGGATTCGAGTATCCGGCCGATCTGCTGGACGGCCTGTCCAGCGAGGGGGGCTACCGATACGATCCGCAGCCGCTCGGTCTCCGGGCCGCTCGCGAGGCGATCGCAGCCGACTACATGCGTCGCGGCGCCCGCATCGATCCGGCCCATGTGGTGCTCTCGGCCAGCACGAGTGAGGCGTACAGCTGGGTATTCAAGCTGCTCTGTGACGCCGGTCAGGGCGTCCTCGTGCCGGAGCCGAGCTACCCACTGTTCGAGCACTTGACGCGCCTCGAGGCGGTTCGAGCCGTGCCCTACCGTCTGCGCTTTCACGGCCGGTGGGAGATCGACGTCGACTCGCTCGCCGCCGCGCCGGCCGACGTCCGTGCGGTGCTGCTCGTATCTCCCAACAACCCGACCGGATCGTACGTGGCCACGCAGGAGGCGAGCCGCGTTGCCGCGCTCTGTCGCGAGCGCGGATGGGCGATCGTGGCGGATGAAGTCTTCGCGGACTACGCGCTCGGCGGGACACCCGCCACCGAGTGTGCAATGAACCTCGGGGTGCTGTCGTTCACGCTGGGCGGTGCGTCGAAGTCGCTGGGGCTGCCGCAGGTCAAGCTTGCGTGGATGGTGGTCGACGGCCCGCCGCACGTCCGCGATCGCGCGCTCGAGCTTCTGGCGATCGTAGCCGACACGTATTTGTCGGTCGGCACGCCGGTCCAGGTCGCCACGCCGTCGTTGATTGGCCGAGGCGGGCCGATCAGGACGCAAATCCACGAGCGCCTTGCCGCCAACCTTGCCCGCGCGCGCGAGGTGGCCGCAGGATACCCCGCGTGTACGGTGCTGCCGGTCGAGGGCGGCTGGTCGCTCGTCGTTCGCGTGCCGGCCACGCGCGCCGAGGAGGCGCTCGTGGTCGAGCTGCTCGAGCGTGAGCGGATTCTCGTGCATCCGGGATACTTCTTCGACTTCCCTCACGAGTCGTTCATCGTCGTCAGCCTTCTGCCTCCGGAAGACGCCTTTGCCGAGGCGTTCGACCGCACGCTGCGGTTCGCCTCCCGCGAGGGCGGGCAGTCGTGAGCTCCGCGCGTTCCCGTCGCGCGGGGATCCTCGTTCCGCTGTTCTCCATCCCGTCCACGCGAAGTTGGGGCATCGGCGAGATCGGCGATCTCGAATACGTGACCAGGTGGCTCGACGCAGCCGGACAAGGGGTGCTGCAACTGCTCCCAATCACGGAGACACCGTCGGACGACTGTTCACCCTACGGGTCGCTCAGCGCGATGGCGATCGACCCGCAGTACATCACGCTCGAGGCGATGGAGGACTTTGCCGCCACAGGCGGTGAGGGCGGGCTCGCGCCCGAACAGCGGGAGGCGCTCGATCGCGCGCGCGCGGCTCCGTCCATCGACTATCCGATCGTCCGCGCGGTCAAGCAGGGAGCGTTGCGGCGTGCGTTCAGGCACTTCCTGTCGAAGGAATGGGCCGCCGGGTCCGCCCGGGCCGCGGCGTTTCGCAGGTTCACGGCTGACCAGGCCTGGTGGCTGGACGACTACGCGCTGTTTCGCGCGCTGCACGCACACTACGGCGAGCGACCGTGGATGGAGTGGCCGGAGCCGATCCGGTCGCGCCAGCCGCACGTGCTCGAGATCGAGCACCTGGCGCGCGGCGAGGAGATCCTGTTCCGTCAATACCTTCAGTGGGTGGCCGGAGAGCAGTGGGCCACCGCGCGTGCTCGAGCCCGCAGCGTCGCCATCTTCGGAGACCTGCCGTTCGTCGTGAGCGCAGACAGCGCGGATGTCTGGGCCCGGCAGGACGAATTCCTGCTCGACCGGTCGGTCGGCGTGCCGCCGGACGCCTTCAGCGCGACGGGGCAGGACTGGGGCCTGCCGCCGTACCGGTGGGATCTGGTGATGGCCCGCGACTTCGCCTGGTTACGGCTGCGCGCACGGCGCATGGCGGACTTGTTCGACGGCTGCAGGGTCGACCATGTCGTGGGCCTCTATCGCACCTTCGTGCGGCCACAGGGCGGCGGCGACGGTGAGTTCACCCCGGCCGACGAGGCGTCCCAGCTGGCGCTCGGCGAACGGGTGCTCGCGGCGCTCGCGTCGGCTCCTCTGCAGATTGTGGCGGAGGACCTTGGGACGGTGCCGGACTTCGTTCGGCAGTCGCTTGCCCGGATGTCGATTCCCGGCTGCAAGGTCTTTCGCTGGGAGCGCCGCTGGCACGAGCCGGGCCAGCCGTTCAAGGACCCCGTGGACTATCCCGCTGAAGCCATGGCTACCTCGGGCACGCACGACACCGAGCCGATGACGGTCTGGTGGGAACGTGCTGGCGTCGACGAACGGCGCGCCGTGCTGGCGATTCCCTCCATTCGCGACCGGCTGTCCGAGCAAAACCGTGCGCGGGCGATCGATGCGCCGACGCTATCGCCCGAGACGCGGGCCACGCTGCTGGAGGTCCTCTTCGCTTCGGGCGCGAGGCTGCTGATCCTGCCGATCCAGGACGTGTTCGGCTGGTCGGACCGTGTCAATCAGCCTGCCACGATCGGTGCCCAGAACTGGACGTGGCGGCTGCCGTGGCCGAGCGAGCGCATGTCAACGGAACCCGAAGCCGTCGCGATCGGGAACCAACTGCGGGAATGGTCGACGCGCTACGAACGCTGAACCAACTTCCCTACTTCCCTACTTCTCTACTTTGAACTTCCCACTTATCCTCGCCCACGTGTCCTTGAGCGTCACGGTTCGATTGAACACGGGGGTCGAAGGCAGCGAATCGGGGTCGACGGAGAAGTAGCCCTGTCGCTCGAACTGAAACCTCATTCCAGGAGCCGTGCCGGCCAGCATCGACTCCACTTTGCATCCCGTCAGCACTTCGAGCGAGTCGGGGTTGAGATCCGTCAGCGGATCGCGGCCACCTTCGCCCGGATCCTCCGACCGGAAGAGGCGATCGTACAGCCGGACTTCCGCATCGACGGCATGGGCCGCCGACACCCAGTGAATCGTCCCCTTGACGCGGCGCGACGCAGTCGGACCGGACAGCGAGCCTGGGTCGATCGTGCACCGCAGCTCGGTCGCGATACCCGCCTCGTCCTTGATGACCTGTTCGCACTTCAGGATGTACGCGTAGCGGAGGCGGACCTCGCTGCCCGGCGAGAGACGGAAGAACTTCTTCGGCGGATTCTCCAGAAAGTCGTCGCGCTCGATGTAGAGAACCCGTGAAAACGGCACTCTGCGCAATCCCGCCGACGCATCCTCCGGGTTGTTGACCGCGTCGACGTGTTCGACCTGCCCTTCGGGGTAATTCTCGATCTCCACCCGCAGCGGCCGCAGGACGGCCAGCGCGCGCGGGGCCCGGCGGTTGAGGTCCTCGCGGACCGTGTGCTCGAGCAGCGCGACGTCGATGACGTTCTCCTTCTTCGCCACGCCGATGCGCGTGCAGAAGTCGCGAACGGCTTCCGGCGTGTAGCCGCGGCGGCGGATTCCGGCAATCGTGGGCATGCGCGGATCGCTCCAGCCGCGCACGAGATCCTGCTCGACGAGCGCCAGAAGCTTGCGCTTGCTCATCACGGTGTAGTTCAGGTTCAGGCGGGCGAACTCGATCTGCTGCGGCCGGGATCGAAAGGCCGCGTCGTGCCGGACGTTCTCCACGACCCAGTCGTAGAGCGGCCGGTGATCCTCGAACTCGAGCGTGCAGAGCGAGTGGGTGACGCCTTCGATCGCATCCGAGATGGGATGCGCGTAGTCATAGGTCGGGTAGATGCACCAGGCATCGCCGGTCCGGTGATGAGCGGCGTGCCTGATGCGGTAGAGCGTCGGGTCGCGCATGTTGATATTGGGCGAGGCCATGTCGATCTTCGCGCGCAGCACGTGCGCCCCGTCGGGAGACCGGCCGCCACGCATGCCGCGGAACAATTCCAGGCTCTCCTCGGCGGGCCGTTCGCGATGCGGGCTGTTGCGGCCAGGAGAGGTCAGCGATCCCCGATACTCGCGAATCTGATCGGCCGACAGGCTGTCGACGTAGGCTTTGCCGTCCTGGATCAGTTGCTCGGCGTACAGGTACATCCGCTCGAAGTAGTCGGAGGCATAGAACATCCGGTCGCCCCACTCGAACCCCAGCCACCGCACGTCTTCCTGGATCGAGTCGACGTACTCGACGTCCTCCTTCGCGGGATTGGTGTCGTCGAAGCGAAGGTTGCAGAGACCGCCGAACTCCTCGGCGACGCCGAAATTGAGGCAGATGGACTTGGCGTGGCCGATGTGCAGGTATCCATTCGGCTCGGGCGGGAACCGGGTCGTGACGCCTGTGGCGTGTCGGCCCGCTTTCAGATCGTTGGCGACGATGTCGCGAATGAAGTCCTGAGGACGAGCGGAGTCCACTGTTGAAGGCGGTTCGGCCATTCGGGGAGCCACGATTCTAACTTAGCCGGTAGCTGGTAGCTCGTAGCCGGTAGCTTGGCAGGTTCGAAGTTCTTGCTACCGGCTACAAGCGACTGGCTACCGGCTAGCTGGGCTCCTCCTCCGTGGTGGCCCCTTCGGGCAGCCCCATGAGACCGGCCTGCCTGAGGACGCGCGGCACGCGCTCGATGGGGTCGGCTGGAGGAAGCTCGGGCGCCGAGGTCACGTCGAGGTCGCGCAGGCGCCGGGCACTGACGAGCACCCGCGACTCGAAGGAGCCCGCGGCCTCGTTGTAGGCCTGCACCGCACCGTCCAGCCGTTTCCGGACGTCGTCGAATCGATCGGCGAACGTCGCGAGCCGCTCGTAGAACTCCTTTCCGAGCCGGGCCACCTCCCGGTAGTTCTCCGTCAGTGCTTCGTGGCGCCAGGAGTGCGCGATCGTCGTCAGGAGGGCAATGAGGGTGATGGGACTCGCCAGCAGGACGCGCTGTTCCAGCCCGTGCTCGATCAAGGTCAGGTCCTGCTGCAGCGCTGCGCCGAACAGCGTTTCGCCCGGCAGAAACATCACCACCAATTCAGGTGAGTTCGGGAGCTCGTCCCAGTAGGCCTTGCTGCCCAGCCGGTCCATGTGCTCCCGAACCTGACGCGCGTGTCCCTGGAGGCGCAGCGTGCGCTGGTCGTCGTCGGGGCACTCCTGCGCATCGAGGAACGCCTCGAGCGGCGTCTTGGCGTCGACGACGATCTGCTTGTTGCCCGGAAGGTGGACGACGAGGTCGGGCCGAAGGCGGCCGTTGTCGGTCGTGAGAGCGGGCTGCTCGTCGAAGTCGCAGCGGTGCAGCATCCCAGAGATCTCGACCACACGACGGAGCTGCATCTCGCCCCAGCGGCCCCTGACGGCCGGGGTACGCAGGGCGCGCGACAGCGTGTTGGCCGTGGAACCGAGGGCGACCACTTGCTCCGACAGCCGCGAGTAGGCTTCGACCCGCTCCCGCTCGGCCGCCTCGAGACGCTGGTCCACGCGCGTCAGCGTCTCGGCGATCGGCTGCCGGTATCCCTCGAACGACGTCTTGGCCAGGTCGAAGAACGACGCACGATTGTCCTTCAGGGCGTCCGCCGCCAGAGACTGAAAGGAATCACGCAGGCGCTGCTCGGCCTTGTCGACGAGCGTCTTCGCCGACTCGAGCGCCTGCTTCTGCCGCTCGGCATCCTCGCGGACCCACTTGAGATCCTGTCGCGCCGCTGCCAGTTCGGCCGCCGAGGCGGTGTGTGTCTCTGCGATCTGGCGAAGAGCGATGTTCCGCATCACCACGATGACGACCAGGGCGGTCGCGGCCGCAACGAGGATGGGAATCAGGAACTCAGTCAATGCTCAGCGTCCATCGCGGTAGCTTACCTCGCTCTTCGAGGCACGGCGTTGTCGACCCTTCCAGCGTCCGGCAGATCTCGAAAAGCCCGCAGTGTCTTGGGCCACGCGCCGCGAACCTCGCCTCGCTGGCGTGATGGACGCCGGTCGGTGACACCAGACGCGACGAGCCCGGCGTCCATGGTACTATCTACAATATGAAGACTATTGCAATTACTATTGACGACGAGATGCTCGTGCGCGTCGATCGGCTGGCCGGAGGGCAGGCGCGACGGAACCGATCGCGCGTGATTCGACAGGCCGTCCACGAGTACGTGTCCCGCCTCGAGCGGGCGGCCGAGGACGAGCACGAGGCCGCCATCGTTCGCCGCCATCGCGGCCGCCTCGCGAGACAGGCACGCACGCTGGTCCGAGCGCAAGCCAAAGCCTGAGCCATGAAATGGGGCGAGATTTACCGAACGCACGAGAAGGTCTCCGAGCGCGGGCACAAGCCCGGGTTCTACGTCGTCGTGTCCCGGGACTTCATCGCCGGCAACGACGACGTCTCGACCGTCGTCTGCGCGCCGGTGTACGGCGAGGTGCTCGGGCTTCGAAGCGAGGTCGTCATCGGGTCCGAGGACGGAGTGCCGCGGGAGAGCTCGATTCGCTGCGACTTTCTCACGTTGATGTTCAAGCGCACGCTGACCGGCTTCGTGGCCACATTATCGGACGCCAGACAGGCGGATCTGAGACGCGCCCTGCTGCACACGTTGCAGCTCAATCGCTGAGGCGCGGCTCAGCGACATCCCGCGCATCGGGCTCGTGCCGGTACGCGCGTCGATCCAGACGACCGCCTCCTTGCCCAGCGCCAATCGCGTTGACGATCTCGTAGGGTCCCGAGCACGGCGTCAGTCACCGGCCGCCTCGGCCGCCTCGCGCCGGCGTTCGCGGCGAAGTTCCCGGGACAGGCTGCGCCGGCCGCTGACATAGCGGCTGACCAGTGCCTGCGATCGCTCGACCGCGGCCGCCAGTGTCATGATTCGGAGTCCATCATCCTCGAGCGTCACGACCACTTCGTCGCCGACACCGACGCCCAGCGCCTTGCGGTACGTCGACGGCAGCACCACACGGCCACCCTCGCCGATGGATGTCTCCCGTTCATATGCCATATTCTATCGAAGGTGACATATACATGCACATGTGCCAGAAGTAACCAGGTGCTTCACGATACGACGAATCCACCATTCTCGAGTGCCGAACATTTCGCGATCGGCGTATCGCATCACCGGCGATGCGCCCGGGTCCGCTTGTCAGCGGGGAGGTGCCCGGTTCACGATCGCCCTGATGATCCCGGGTCCGTTCATTTCCGACGGTGCCCGCGATCGGGCCACGCCGCCACCACGGGTCAGACGAAGCCGCCGTCCCAGAGCCGTTCCAGGAAGTCTTTCCAGGGCACGATGCGGATTCCATCGACCGTTCGCGGGCGCGGTTCGAGGCTCACCACGACGTAGTGCTCGAGCAGAGCCTCCTCTTTCAGCGCCCGAAGCCCTCGCAGATCACGTTCGCCGACCGGGTCCTTCGCCTTCACCTCAATCGCCGTCTTGTCGGCCAGCACGAAGTCCACCTCGAAGTTGGACGTGGAGCGCCAGTAGGCGAGCGGCACGGCCTCGGTGTAGTCGATGTACGTGACGAGCTCGTGGAAGATGTAGCTTTCGAAGGCGTCGCCGAACTCGGGCGAGCGACGAGCGAGGCCGCTCCGGTGTTGGAGGTGACGAACCACGCCCACGTCGAAGAAGTAGTACTTGGCAGTCCCGATGGCTTTCCGCGTCCTGGTTCTCGTCCACGCGGGCAGCGTTCGCGCCACCAGCGTGTCCTCGAGGATGTGGAAGTACTCCCGCACCGTGCTGAGCGGAACCTGCGCGTCGCTGGCGACCTGGGAGTAGTTGAGCATCGTCCCGTGGCACAGGGCGGCGACCTCGAGGAAGCGGCTGAACGCGGGCACGCTCCGCGTCAGGGCCTCCGCGGCGATCTCTTCCTTGAGGTAGTTCCCGACGTAGGCGGCCAGATCGGTCCGCACGTGGACGGAGAAGTAGATGGACGGCAAGAGCCCGCGATCGAGCGCGCGGTCCAGAACGAAGGCGTCGCCGAGCTCCCGATACGTGAACGGGTGGAGGGTCCGGCTCGGGGCCCGGCCACCGAGGAGGTTCACGCCGCCCCTCCGCAGCTTGCGGGCGCTCGATCCGGTGAGCACGAAGCGGACACCACGCTGTTCGATGAGCCGATGGACCTCGTCGAGGAGGACGGGGAGCTTCTGAATCTCGTCCAAGACGACCAGCCGGTCGTGCGGGCCGAGCTCTTCACCGAGACGCGCGGGGCGACGGCTGAGCGTGAGGAGGACGTCGCCATCGAGGAGGTCGTACACCTTCGCGGACGGCAGGGCGTGCCCGACCAGCGCGGTTTTCCCCGTCTGCCGCGGTCCAAACAGGAAGAGCGACTTGCGACCGGCAAGCCGGGCGATATCGAGGGCCCGCGGGACGTAGGCTGGCATTGATCCACCACTACTATGCTGATAATCATGATAAATGACAACAGAGTCGCTTGGCGCCCCGTCCATTCACGAGCAAGTGAGACTTTTGTCTCACCATGAAGACAGCGACGGTCCGCGACCTGCCCAACGAGTTCAGCCGGATCTCCAAATGGAACCTGTAATCGCCTGACACATGCTTCTCGAAGAGGTGTGTCGGCGCGCCCTGGCCGTCCGTGACGAACTCGAACCCCAGAGAAGAGAAGTATAAGAAGAGGGTCTCCGACTGGGCCACGAGTGGCATTTTTCCCGGCCCCCATCCTTTATGTTCACCGAACAGGGCACCTTCAGAGAACGTGATCTCCAGGATTGGTGGGACGGCTCCCTCTCCCCAAAATGGCTTCTGCTCCACGCAGGTACCGACGTATCTCGCCAGGATGTCGGGGGCGACCCGTACTTCGGCCTTCTTCTCGTCGGAGGCCTTGCCGACCCAGTGCTCGAGGCTCTTGTTGTTCTCGTTGCAGACGTATTCGAGCAGTTCGGTATCGGCGGCCAACTGCGCGCTCACGGCGACCGTCCAAGGCCTGGCGTACTCGGTGGGGTCCTGGAACGTCACGTCGATGTCCAGGTGGCCGAAGTTCCGGCGCCGGTAGCGTTCGGTCTGGATCACCCACGGAGCGGCAGACCGCACCCTTCGGAGGTGAACACATAACGGATTGATGCGAGCGCCTCATCGATCGGACCATGGAGTTGCCAGACAACCATGTCCCGACGAGGGGAGGCACCCACATGCTCGGCATTGTGCAGCAAGTGACGATCGCTGCTTGTCGGCCTGCGCCGCC